>Ga0306922_10000927_pt1 | contig 25527 bp, 23 predicted proteins | sample sta12Cox44000082_FD_203758 | JGI IMG/M metagenome (GOLD analysis project Ga0306922, IMG submission 203758) | Lab enrichment of tropical soil microbial communities from Luquillo Experimental Forest, Puerto Rico - statoxic.12C.oxic.44.000.082 (v2)... | ecosystem: Environmental > Terrestrial >... | reverse complement strand
CCGGCAAGCTACAGACAATCGTCGAACTCGACCTTGCGGAGTTGGCGGCAGTCGATCCACCACGTGGTTACGGCCGCGACTGACCGATGGCCTCTTGACAGCCACAGCCCCATACAAGCCTGACCCATCCCGCCGCCGATGTCGCGATACCAACTTCCCGCGCCCTCCTTGGCCGGGTTGATCCCCGTCGTTTTCCAGAGCCGCAGTTCGAGAGCATTGGTCCCGCTGTTATCGCTGCGCGAAATGAACAGTGCCTTCGCTAAGGCTATCGTCCTGAACGCGGCGACGGCATCATGCTCGCCACCAATACGCGCGGGATCGTCCTGCGGACCGACGATCAGAAATCATTCCAGCCGATCTGACGTCGGTCGATGCCGTAACTGAACTTCTGCTCGGCCTCTGGGTCATGCACCAGTACGAGGTCAGCATCACCCCGTCGGGCCGTCTCGAGGGCTTAACCCGTGCCTTGAGCCACTACATGAACTTCAATTCCGGTGTCCGTTGTGAACGTCGGCAAAATGTGCGCGGCAGGCCAGAATCTTCGACAGATGTCGTCGAGGCGAGAACAATGGATTGCGCCGCCTGCTCGGCGTGACTGCCGCTTGATACCGAGGTGGACGCCGCCAAGAAGATGCCAGTCAGAAAGGTTCCAGCAACTTTCGGCTTCACGATCGCTCTCCCTACCATGTACCAAGCGCGAACACCGTCGCGCTGACGGCCGTGGTGATCCCGATGTGCACGAGCCCGAGCCCCAGCGCGAGCGCGAAATCACCTTTGCTGGTCTCGAGCACAATGGCTGTCGTCATCGTCCGGGTGTAACCGGCGATGTTCCCGCCAACGATAAGGATGGCACCCACCTCGGAAATCGTGCGCCCGAGCGCGGCGAGAACGGCGGTAAGGATGCCAAGCCGTTCGATCGCAAGCAGGTGGGGGATGGCGCGCAAAGGCGTGGCCCCGTCGATCAGGATCGCGCCGGCATATTGATCCCAAGCGTTGTCGACGGCCCGATGAACGAGCGCCGTCACGATCGGCGTAGCTAGGATCGCTGGGCCAACACCATGGCCCCCGGTGTGAAGAGAATGCCAAGGCCACCAAGCGGGCCCGACCGGGATAGGAGCAGATACAGCGCGAGACCGACGATGACAGGCGGAAGCCCGAGCAGCGCATTGGCCAAGATAATCAGAGCACGCCGGCCGGGGAAGGAATACACGGCAAAAGCGGCCCCGAGCAGTAAGCCTAACAAGGTCGCAAGGACCGTGGCCTACAGGCTGACTCCAAGGGAGAGGGTGACGATCCGCGCGAGGCCCTTTGTCGCGAGAACGGCCCAGAGATCTACAAACAAGCTTCTCCTGAAAGACGACAGGGTCGGGTTGCGCAGGGCGATGGCATGGTGATATCAGGCCCGGGCGTTACGAGCGATAGCTGAACTTCCGCGGCCGCCGAAGGTGCCGTCCAGGGGAGAGAGCTTGCTCACAGGCGGATCCTTTCCACCTCGTCCTCCGTCGTTCTTCGCGGCGTCGTAGAGCTTGATCGTTCGCGGGCTCTCGTGCGCCGCTATTTCCTGCGCGTGCTCGAGCGCACCAACATCAGAGAAGTGCCTGTCTCCTTTCTCGTGCAGCCGGATCGTCCATCAGGCGCCGCGCTGGCGCAGGTCTTCAACCTTCGTCTTCAGGGCTTTGGTGATCCGCGCAGGATATTAAGTGCGGGTGGCGATCAGCGCCGGCACGACATTCGGCGCGCGCAGGTCGGCGATGATGCCGGCCTGGTGGATGGTTCCCGGAAGCTGGATCTTGGATACAGGCAAAATGGGCCCCCTACCCCAGGATTTCAGACAATTGAGGTCGGTCCGCTTCACGCGGAGACCTCAGGTCAGGTACGAGTGAATGATCTCGATCAGCTCTTCGGCGGCATCCACCTCGCGCGACCCGGCTTCGCTCTCGGGCGGCAGTAGATACTCCCGTACGTGTTCTTCCAAGACCTCGGCCATCAAGCCGTTGATCGCGCCACGAGCCGCCGTGATCCTCTGGAGCAGGTCAGAGCAGCTCGCCTCACCGGCGAGTGCGCGCTCGATCGCATCCACCTGACCGCGCAGCCGGCGCACCCGGTTGACCAACCCCCGCTGGTCGCGGAGCGGCCGTGCGGCTGAACCCTCATCATTGGTATGGCTCATGGGTCTACTTTCGGCGAAGCACTCTCCAGTTCCGATGTTACATGGATCGCAGTCATTTCGTCGAATTGGTATCGACAGGATCGCCGAGCATTGATACGGGTAAGGGTATAATCCCTGCTTGAGCACGGCAAACCTGCGATCCGCGAGGAAGTCCTTCATAAAACTGTAATCAAGGGTATGCTTTACCGAATATACCATACAGGGTATGCTTTCAAAGCAACGGTTCCGGCAGCGTCATATCGGCGCGCCGTGCATCACGCCGCCACCGTCATTATCGGCGCCGCACCGCTCGCGGTGGCTTGAGCGGGGATAGTGCGTACCCGACACCGAGGCCGAGCTATGCGCTCCCAGTCCGCCCGGCGTTTCGATGCGCGCCCTCGTTCCGCAAGCCATTCTCGACCTCGCGCCCTCTCCGCCCTGGCGGCGATCGGCTTTCTGTACTGGCCAATGACGTGCGGCGCCCAAATGGTTGGTCCGACGCCGCAACCTCAAGGCATACCGGTCACCCCGGAACAGGCGGAGCAGGTGGAGCCGGAGAACTGGGCCGTTCACGGCCAGGCAACGATTACGTGGCTGCTACAACCTGCCTTCCGGTCGCCGTATCAGGGGCCCCATAGCCTCAGCCCTGCCGCCAACGGCAGGGAAACGATCGATGCGACGCTCTATGCCGGTGTCCGGCCGTGGCCGGGTGCCGAAATTTGGATCAATCCGGAAGTCGACCAAGGGTTTGGGCTCAGCAACACCTTTGGCGTCGCGGGATACCCCAGCGGCGAAGCCTTCAAACTAGGTAAGGTGGATCCTTATCCCCTGGTTCAGCGCGGGTTCCTCCGCCAGACAGTCGATTTGGGCGGCGAGACTGAAAAGCTCGAACCCGACCTCAATCAGCTCGGCGGGACCCAGACCGCCGACCGCCTGGTGTTCACCATCGGCAAATATTCCATCGTCGACATCTTCGACACCAACACATATGCACACGATCCGCGCAACGACTTTCTCAACTGGTCGATTATCGACCAGGGCGCATTCGACTATGCGGCGAACGCATGGGGCTTCACCTACGGCGCCGCGGGCGAATGGTATCAGGACTGGTGGGCTGTCAGGGCCGGCGTGTTCGATCTGTCGCAAGCGCCGAACACGATCGCGCTGTCCAACGGCTTCGGCCAGGGTCAATTCGTGGCCGAGCTGGAGGAGAGACATCGGCTGGGCGATCAGCCGGGCAAGCTCAAGCTCCTCTATTGGCTCACCCGCGGCAATCTCGGAACCTATCTCGACGCGATCGCGCTGGGCGAGGCCACCGGTACAACGCCGTCAACCGGCGCCGTCCGAGGTTTTCGCACCAAAGGCGGCTTCGGGCTCAATCTCGAACAGCAACTCGCTACTGATTTTGGCGTCTTTGCTCGCGCCAGCATTTCGCAAGGCACCGTGGAGGAGGTCGATTTCACCGACATCAACCAGTCGATCTCAATGGGTCTCTCGCTGACCGGCTCGCGCTGGGGGCGGCCCGACGACACGGTCGGATTGGCCGGCGCAGCCAATCGGATCTCGCATCAGGGTAAGTTGTACCTCGCCGCCGGCGGTCTGGGCGGGATCATCGGCGACGGCCAATTGCCGAACGCCGGCCCCGAGCAGATCCTCGAAGCGTACTACCGGGTCGCCATATCCGGCTTCGCCCACGTCGCGTTCGACTATCAGTTCATCAACCACCCGGCTTACAACCGCGATCGCGGACCCGTGTCGATTTTCGGCCTTCAGCTGCACTTACGGTTCTGATCGGCCCATTCATCTTGCGGCACTGACCGCCTGTTATCAGCTGTTCGCCAACCCGGCGTAATCGCTTAGGGCCGTGGCGCCGCAGATCGTGCTCGCGACGGTATCTTTGACGCTGTGCCGTAATGATGAGGGCGCATCTGGAACCGATAGGCGGAGCTGGCACGCTTTCCGCCGGACATTAAGGCTTTGGAAATGGCTCCGATATCGGCTTTTCGCCATTGACAACCCGGCGGAAAGAGCATACCTGGCATGGTATCTTCGAGCTGTCGCTCGAAGATATGCTTCAACAGCAACCGAAACGATGGAACCTCGATCTAGCAAAACCCCCGCGGAGCCTCCCAGTCGCTTCGTCGCGACCGGCTCTTCGGGCCACCCGCCCCGGGTGGTACGACGGGGTCCCTCGATCGGGCCGCTATTGCGATCGCAATAAAAGCCCTCCGCTAGGGGCAGCCGCCGCTCCGCCCGGGTCGGTACATCACCAACCTGGGAATGGAGGGATCAGACATGGCTGCCCTGGTAAGGCACGACACCGCCATAGAGGTGGTGTTTCCCCGCGATGATGCAGAGATCCGGGCGGACGCGGCAGAAATCGCCCGCCTTTACGACGCCCTCGATTGCGTCAGCGAAAAAGACAATCCACGCACAGCGCGCCTGCTCGCCTGTGGGCGAAGCAAGATCGCGCAAAAGCTGATCGAAGAGGCTGGCGAAATCGCTCTCGCTGCCGCGCGTCACCGTTCGCGCAGCGTCGTCCGCGAGAGCGCCGATCTTGTCTACCAGCTGGTCGTGCTCTGGTACGAATGCGGCATCACTCCTGACGAGGTGTGGACCGAGATGCGCCGGCGCGCCGACAAGCTCGGCATCGCCGAGAAGCTGCCGAAATCGCCCGGTCGCCGCGCGGCGGCCGAGTGCGGCCAATGAGGGAGGCAACGATTTCCTCCGTCAGCGAATTTGTCACGGTGGAGCACCGCAGCGCCGTGCCCGACAATGCCCATATCGGCCACATCAACGGCGCGCTCGGAACGATCCGGCACGGCGACGTCGGCCCGCGGACGGGCTGGCTCGCCAAGCTGAAGACATTGCTCGCAATCCTCGGGCCGGGTTTGATCGTCATGGTCGGCGACAACGACGCCGGCGCGTTCGGCACCTATACGCAAGCCGGCCAGGAGTACGGCACGACCCTGTTGTGGACGCTCGCGTTGCTGATTCCGGTGCTCTATGTCAACCAGGAGATGGTGCTGCGTCTCGGCGTGGTTTCCGGCGTCGGCCATGCCGCCTGATACTCGAACGCTTCGGCAAGTTCTGGGGCGCCTTCAGCGTTATCGATCTCTTCTTGCTCAACGCGCTGACGATCGTTACCGAGTTCATCGGCATCAGCCTGGCGCTTGGCTTTCTCGGCGTCTCGAAGCCGCTGGGCGTCATCATCGCGGCCCTCTTGATCATGGTTGCGGCCGGCACCGGCAATTTCCGCCGTTTCGAGCGGTTCTCGCTCTTTCTTGTCGTCGGCAGCCTGCTTCTCGTCCCGGTGTTTATGATGGTGCATCCGCCCGTCGGCCAAATGCTCGGAGACTTTCTGGTGCCGAGGTTGCCGCAGAAAAGTTTCCAAGGAGGCCGATTGAGCGAGGTGATGCTGCTGATCATCGCGATCGTCGGCACGACCGTGGCCCCCTGGCAGCTGTTCTTTCAGCAGAGCTACGTCATCGACAAGCGAATTTCCCCGCGCTTCATCCCCTATGAGCGCGCGGATCTGTGGATCGGGATCGTGTTCGTGACGGTCGGCGCCGTCGCGCTGATGGCGATCGCCGCCGCGACCTTTACCGGCCACCCTGAATTCGGCGCGTTCAGCGATGCTAGAGGCGTCGCTAGCGGGCTCGAAAAGTACGCGGGCCTCGTTCCGGCGGTTCTATTCGCGCTTGCGCTCATCGACGCCTGCATCATCGGTGCCGCGGCCGTGTCGCTGTCGACCGCCTACGCCATCGGCGATGTGGTCGATCTGCGCCATTCGCTGCACCGCAAGCCGGCCGAAGCCAAGGCGTTTTATAGCGTGTATTGCGGCCTGATTGCGGTCGCCGCTGCACTGGTCCTGACCCCGGGCACACCGCTTGGGCTGCTGACCAACGCCGTCCAGACCCTCGCCGGCGTGCTGCTGCCGAGTGCGACAGTCTTCTTGTTGCTGCTGTGCAACGACAGAGCGGTGCTCGGTCCTTGGGCGAACACGCGAGGCCTCAACCTTTTCACCGGTGCGGTGATCGCCGTCCTGGTGATGCTTTCGATCATCCTGACGGCTTCGGTCCTCGACCCGGAGATAAGCGGGGAAACCATCGTCGCCGTGTTGGTCGGTGGCAGCCTCGCTGCGCTGGTCATTTATCTCACTTTCGGCGGCATCCGTCCTTCCGTCGAAGCAGCGGTTGAGCGGCACGGACGGCCACTGCGCAATACTTGGCGGATGCCGCCGCTGGCTGAACTGCCGCTTCGACAACTGACCACGCTCAATCGGGTCTGGCTGTTCGTTCTGCGGGCCTATCTGATCGTCGCGGCCGGGCTTGTCCTCCTGCGTATTTTTACGCTCGCCACGGGCGGGACTTGACCATGCGGATCCCGGCATCGACCCGTACACGTCGACAAGCGCTCCGGTCGCTCCTGTGGACTCCCTCGGCGCGCGAGCTATGGTGTTATTCCATCATTCTTGCCGCGTCGCGGGACGGCAAATCGTCCCCAGGCAATGACAGCGTCTTGGCCATGAGTGCCGCTCCTCCGCCGAGCGATGCTGCAAAGCCCGTAATCCTGCTTTTATCAAAACACCATAGCCGCTGCCCTCAGGCGTTCTGATTGGTGTCGGATGCGAACGATGCAGATTTCGCGCGCTAAGTTCGCCCGCTGCTCAGTGGCGAACTCACTTTTCGCCGCGGATTGCGGCGTGCTGCTCGACACGCCGAGGGCGTATAAGTGGGATAGGCAGACTGCGTTTGACACGGAGCGCGCAGGATGAACACTACTCTGACTCTTATGGACCTCGCAGGTGCGATCGCACTCCTGATTTGGGGCGTGCACATGGTCCAAACCGGGATCACCCGCGCGTTCGGTCCGCAACTCCGGCGCATCCTGGGCCACGCGCTCGGCAGCCGGTTCAAAGCCTTCCTGGCGGGCCTCGGCGTAACGGCGGTGCTCCAGAGCAGCACGGCAACCGGGCTGATGGCTACGGCATTCGCCGCCGGTGGTCTCGTCGACCTCGTGCCGGCGCTGGCGGTCGTGCTGGGCGCCAACGTTGGTACCACGCTGATCGTCCAGGTGCTTTCGTTCGATGTGTCTCGAGTCTCGTTTCTCTTCGTCCTGCTCGGCGTGTTCATGTTCCGGCGCAGCGGGGTGACCCGCACGCGCGATCTCGGCCGGGTGGGAATCGGGCTCGGTCTGATGCTGATCGCGCTTCAGCACCTCCTATCGATGATCATCCCGTTTGAAGACGTACCGAGCCTGCGAATGCTGCTCGGGGCGATCACGACCGACCCGCTGATCGACATACTGCTCGCGGCGGGATTGACCTGGGCGGCGCATTCGAGCGTTGCCGTCGTGTTGCTGATCATGGCCTTTGCGTCTCAGGCGGTCGTGCCGCCGCACGCCGCGTTTGCCCTCGTGCTCGGGGCCAACCTCGGCACGGCCTTGAACCCTCTGCTCGAAAGCGGAGTGGGCGGCGATCCCGCCGCCAAGCGCCTGCCGATCGGTAATCTGATCAACCGGGTTGTCGGGTGCGCGCTGGCGCTCGCCCTATTGAGATGGATCGGCCCGGTGCTGGTCACGATCGAGCCCGACGCGGGGCGCGCGGTGGCCGATTTTCACACCGGTTTCAACATTGTCCTGGCGCTGCTGTTCTTCCCTCTGCTGAAGCCGTTCGCTCGGTTGCTCGTGCGTCTTCTGCCGGTGCGCGTCGACACGGCCGATCCATCGCAGCCGATCTATCTCGACTGGGCAGCCCGCGAGACGCCCAGCATCGCGCTCGCCGGCGCCGCGCGCGAGGCGCTGGGTATGGTCGATGTGTTCGAGGCCATGCTGCGCGGCGCGCTCGATTCGCTCAATCGCGGCGATCGCAAGCGGGTCACGGAAACCGCGCGCATGGACCATGTGCTCGACCGGCTCGACACCGCGATCAAGGAGTATCTGACCTCTCTCGACACCGATGCGCTCGACGACATCGATCATCGGCGTTTATCGGAAATCCTGGCGTTCACGACCAATCTCGAGCATGCCGGCGACATCGTCGAGAAGAGCCTGATGCCGCTTGCCGCCAAGCACATCAAACGCGGCGTCAGCTTCTCGGAAGCGGGCCGAGAGGAGATCCGCGAAATGGTGGACCGACTGATGAGCAACGCACGGGCGGCGGCGGCCGTGTTCATGACCGAAGACCCGCGCGCGGCCCGCCAGCTCCTTGGCGAAAAGGAAGTCTTTCGGGAACTCGAATTGCGGGCAACCGATGAGCACTTCGGACGGGCGCGTGCAAGCCGGGCTGACAGCATCGAAATGAGCAAGCTCCTGCTTGACATTGTACGTGATCTCAAGCGGGTCAACGCGCACTTGGCTGCTGCCGCCTATCCCATACTCGAGGGACGCGGGGAGCTGCTGCCGAGCCGGCTTAGGCAGGACGCATGAATAGCGGGGTGGATAGTGGCGGCTGAGAAGAACAAACGCCCGGGAAAAAGCCCGGTCCACGATCGAATTGTGGAATTGGAAACGGCGATCGCCGGCGTGCGCGATGGGCGAAAAACTAGCCCACGCACTGCCCGGCTGCTCGCCGGGCCTCCCGAGAATGGCGCAAAAGCTCGCCGAGGAAGCGACGGAAATCGTCATCGAAGCAGTTCGCGGGGGGCGCTCGGGGGTCATCAATGAGAGCGCCGACCTCCTTTACAATCTCGTTGTGCTGTGGAGCGAACTCGGGATCGCCACCGCCGAGATCTGGGCGGAAATGGATCGCCGACGAGCGCTACTTGGCATGGCGGAGAAGTTGCCGAAGGAAGTCGGGGTGGGCTCGACATCCTCCGCCGGGCACTAGCGACGAGTGGCGGTCAAATGCTGCGACTTGCGCCGCTTATCGGACGATGCTCGCGTCCATCGCAGGAAGGCTAGCGATCCAGATGAAAGCCAGCCGTTTCGAACTGGTCATATTCGACTGTGACGGAGTGCTGGTCGACAGCGAGCCGATCATCAACCGAGCCCATGCCCACGTGCTAACTGCGTGCGGCTATCCGATCACCGAACAGGATCTCGTCGAACGCTTCTGCGGTATGAGCGATGCGGAAATGCTCGCCATTGTCGAGCGCGAATGGGGGCGCGCGCTGCCTCTTTCTTACATCGAGCGCGTCCGCGTGATGATCGAGAATGGGTTTTGTCAATCACTCGCGGCGATCGATGGAGTCCCTGAGGCGCTCGAGGCGCTCCGATTGCCCGTCTGCGTAGCATCGAGCAGCATGCCCGAGCAGATCCGTCGCAAGCTCCAGTTGACCGGCCTCCTAGATTGTTTTGGGCAAATAACCTGTTCAGCGCGGCGATGGTCGCCCGTGGCAAGCCGGCGCCTGACCTGTTCTTGTATGCCGCACAACGTGTCGGCGCGCCGCCAGGCCGGTGTCTCGTGATCGAGGATAGCCCGGCAGGTATCGAGGCCGCGTGCGCTGCCGGGATGACCGCAATCGGCTTTTGCGGGGGAAGTCATTGTCGGCCGGAGCACGGGTCACGCCTGTATGCGCGCGGCGCGGCACTGGTCATTGCCGACATGCATAAACTGATGACCGCCATGTCGAAGCTCGTGTAAGCCCGAGCAAGATGGCACCGCTAACTTGCTGGCACGTCTGGAACCCATCTATGCCGGTGTTCGGAATAGACGGCTTGAGAAGGCGCCGGGAAGGTCGGATCGGCGAAGGCCCCACGGTGTCAAAGCCGGTCGCGTTCGCGTCGTCGGATAGCTATGCCGGGGTGCAGCTCGCCGACCTGATAGCCGGTGTGACCGCGGCAATGCCGGAGGCAGGCGAGCGCCCTGAGCTCGGCTCGGCCGAACCATGCTCGGCGACGCGCCGGCTTCGGCAGAGGCGGAAGAGCTGGTCTAGGCCGCAAAGGCGCGCTGCGCCAGGTCGAGGCAAACGCGGAAGCCCGCGAGGTCTGTGAGGCGGCGATCCGCGGTGCACAGGTTGATCAACAGCGACGCGCCGCCCGCTTCGAGGCAGCAGGCGATCATCAAGCAGGCGATCATCAAATTGTCAGACAGCCCGAAATCCTCGATCTCGAGGCCGAGGCGGTCGCGCCAGACGTGGCGGGCGGCATCACGCGACGCGGCGGGGTCGAAGGCGCGCGTCTTCTCCAGCAACGTGCCGGCCTCATTCGTATAACCGAGCGTCAACCGGCCCAGCCCGGCGGCGTAACCGAGCTCGAACACAGTGCCGGGATCGGCGCTCGGCCCGCGGAACGGCGTCAAGTTGGCGATCACCGAGCTCGCGCTCTCGATCATGCGGCGATTTGCGCGATAGATCGCCATCGCCGTCTTGGTCGGCGTCAGTCGCGGCGCGATCTCGCTGTCGAGCGGAAACAGACCCTCGAACCCGTATTCGCGACAGAGCGCCTGTTTTTGCCGGCCTAGCGCCGCCGCATTGGGATGAAACACCTCCGGACCGGCGAGATAGATCTTGCGATTCATCGCGGGTTTCCTGATCGGGTCTGGCGGGCAAAATCGCACACGGTCAGGGCGAGCGCCTCCGCCCCGGGCTGTACGGTGCCGCGGTCGATGCAAGATTCTCGGTCTATTGCTTGACCGACCAAGGCGTCAGCGCCTCGATCTTCTTGGTGCGCTTCTCGTCGTCCGAGAGCTTGAAATTATGGCCGTAGGCCGCGCTTTCCCACGACCCGTAACCCGGGTTGGCGAGCGCGATCCAATCGTGCCCGACATGGGCTTTCAGCTCCTCGAACGCCTTTTCGCGCTCGGCGATGCTGCCGTTGTATTTGTCGCTGAAATCGCCGAATTGGTCGCCGAACAACAGCAGCACGCGATAGCTCCGCGCCACGTACGCGAGCCGCGAGCCCTTGGCGCCGCTCGACCATTCGGGCCGGTCCTTTTGCATCAGAACGGTGTCGACGTTGCCGCCCATCGGAAACCCGAGCGCCTGCAGGTTTTGCTTAGTGACCTCCTTCTGATCCGCGGTGCGGTTGCTCACGTAGAATACTTTGACGCCGTTCGCATCGGCGTATTTGGTGAACTCGACCGCGCCCGGGACCGCCTTGGCCTGTTCGGCCTTGGTCCATTCGTCCCAGGTTTTCGGGTTGAAGTTGGCACCAGTGACGACCAAACCCGCCTCGTAGACGGAATTGTCGATCGCCGTCTCGTCGAGATCGAGGATCACCGCCGGCGGCAGGTCCTGATAACCGCCGGTTTGGTCGTATGCCGTCCAGGTCTTGTCGGCGAGCGCCTCGTCGAGCCGAAGCTTGGCCAGCGCGTAGACGGTGAGGCAGTTTGCCCGGTATTCGACTGCCGTCTGCATCCAGAGTTCGGCATTGAGCAGGTCGTTTTGTGGAGTGGCTTCCGCAGCCGAGGCCGATGGCAATACGAGGTACGCCAACGCCGCGGCCACGACCAGGCAGCGGCCCGCACGATCAAAATTCATGTCGATCTCCTTATGCTCAGTCGCTCCGCGCGACGGAGATGTTACAGGATATCAGCATTGTGAGGACCCCCGCCGGCAAAGCTTTTCCGCAATGGGGCAATACGTGTCCTTACCGAGTTTTCTATATCGACCGCAAACGCATCCGCCATCATGCGACAACAACAGCTGCGGCGAGCCGATCGCGCCGGCGCTGAGCTTTATCACCGCCGGCGCCACCGGCATCGAGGCGATTTCGGGCGGCCGCTCGCCGGCCTCGATCAGCGCCACCCGGCACGAGGGATCTTCCGACAGACGCGAGGCGATCACCGCCTCGGTGGAGCCACCGCCCACGACGACGAAATCGAATTCCGCGGGCATGTCATGCCTCCCTGCTTCGTTTGATTTGGCCGGCATTTTCCACTTCCGCGTGACCGTCTCACATTACGGCTGTCGCAGCCGGGGGTCCAATCCGTTCACCCGGAACCTGCGACCGGTCCACCGGCACGGTGTAGAATTGCAGACGACCCGGGCTGGCCCCGCAGCCCCGTGGCCGGCGGCGTTACCAATTCGCCGCCAGTTCCGATGAGAATGGGCGCTTTCGGTGTCTTCGGGGCTGGTGCATCATTCACTCCGAGACTCGCGAAGGGAAGGCCTTGGATAATCAACGCCGATGACAAGCGCGTACGCACCAGTCGCCGCGTGTGCTCCAGGCCGGCGTCGCCACCGTGGCTGCCGCCATTACCGTCACCGACCGCGCCGGCGGCGCAACCGCCACGATCGACATGCAGCTCGACTGGCTCGCCGGCGGTAACCAGAGCGGCGAGATCGCCGCCGTGCATCTCGGCTATTTCGCCGAGGAGGGCGTGCGGGCGTTTCGCGAGAAGCGCGCGCCAGTCTGGACGGGGCGCTAATCCACGGTTTACCAAGGCCACGCCGTCTCGGGGTCATTCGGTAGAGCGATGGCCGATCCAAGAGGATTTGGTGGCTGCGCGAGTTCGGTGTCGCGATAGTCGACGCGCCAGATCGACGAATCTCAGAAGGAGGCCGTAATGTCAGTTGCCCGAGCCGCCGCTTTCGGTGCGGTGCTGTTGTCCGCAACTTTGGTCGAAGCGGCTGATATCAAACCCGCGATCGTCTTCGATACGGGCGGCAAGTTCGACAAGTCCTTCAACGAAGGCGTAGCCAACGGCGCCGAGCGCTTCAAAAAGGAAACCGGCATCGCTCCCGCCGAGTTTGAGGTCGCCAACGAAACCCAGATCGAGCAGGCGCATCGCCGCTTTGCCCAGCGCGGGCACGATCTCATCATCGCCGTCGGCTTCAGCCAGGGGGTTGCGGTGGAGACGGTGGCGAAGGAGTTTCCTACCGTGCGTTTCACCATTATCGATTCGGTCCTGAAGCTGCCAAACGTGCAGTCGGTGCTGTTCAAGGAACAGGAAGGTTCCTTCCTCGTCGGCATGGCCGCCGCGATGGCCTCGAAGACCGGCAAAGTCGGCTTCGTCGGCGGCATGGACATTCCCCTGATCCGCCGTTTCGCCTGCGGTTACGCGCAAGGCGCGAAATTTGTCCATCCCAGCGTCGAGGTGATCCAGAATATGACCGGTACGACGCCGGCAGCATGGAATGATCCGGCGCGCGGCGGCGAATTGGCCAAGGGCCAGTTCGACCGGGGCGTCAATGTTGTCTTCGCGGCCGCCGGCGGGACCGGGATCGGCGTCTATCAGATGGCGAAGGATGGTGGCAAGCTAGCGATCGGAGTTGATTCCAACCAAAACTATCTGCATCCCGGTACCATGCTGACCTCAATGGTCAAACGGGTCGATCTTGCCGCTTACAACAGCCTGATGGCGGAGAAGAACGGCACTTGGCAGCCCGGCCTCAGCGTTCTCGGCCTGAAGGAAGGAGGCGTCGACTGGGCGCTCGATCAATACAACGAGAAGCTGATCACCCCGGAAATGAAGACCAAGGTGGAGCAGGCAAAGGCGGACATCATTGCTGGCAAGATCAAAGTACAGGACTACATGGAATCCAACAGCTGTTCCTCCTGAGGCTCGCGAAAGCGCGGCGGCCGTGGCGGAGCCTGACAATCGCAACAAAATGCCGGAGGGCGTCGGGACGCCGCCGCCGGCAATTGAGCTGCGCCACATCGACAAGCGCTTCGGCGCGGTTCATGCGAACCGCGACGTGTCGCTCAGTGTCACGCGCGGCTCGATCACCGGCATCGTCGGTGAGAACGGCGCCGGTAAATCGACGTTGATGAGCATTCTCTATGGCGTTTACGAGGCCGACCGGGGCGAGATCCTGATTGACGGAAAACCCGTCAACATCGCCAGCTCTAGCGACGCCATCGCGCTCGGTATCGGCATGGTGCACCAGCACTTCGTGCTGGTCGATACGTTCACAGTACTGGAAAACATTATGCTTGGGTCCGAGGGCGGCGCGCTGTTGCGGCGCGGCGCGGCGGCGGCGCGGTACGAAGTCGATCGGCTGGAGCACGAGTATGGCCTCGGCGTTGACCTGGATGCTGTGATCGCCGACCTGCCCGTCGGCGCCCTGCAGCGGGTCGAAATCCTCAAGGCGCTCTATCGCCGCGCCAGGATCCTGATCCTGGACGAGCCGACCGGCGTCCTGACGCCGCAAGAAACCGATCAGCTGTTTCGCATCCTGTCGGCACTCCGGTCGCGCGCGGTAACGATCATTTTGATTACCCATAAGCTGCGCGAAATCATGGCCGCCACCGACGCGGTCTATGTCATGCGCGCCGGCGCCATCGTCGCGAATCTCCGCACTGCCGACACTGAGCCGGCCGAATTGGCGGAACTTATGGTCGGGCGCAAGGTCAGGCTTACGCTCGACAAGGCTGCAGGCAATTTCGGCGGACCGGCTCTAGTCGCCGAGGGCCTGACTCTCCGGGATGAGCACGGGGTCCTGCGGATCGACAACGCCAGCTTTCACGTCCGCACCGGCGAGATCGTGGCCATCGCCGGGGTCAGCGGCAACGGCCAGAGCGAGCTGCTCGAGGTGCTCGCCGGCATCCGACCGCCAACCGGTGGCCGCTTTACCGCCAGCGGTCGAGAGGTCACTGCGGAGACGCCGTGCAACCCGGCCGAAATGCGATCGATCGGTGTCGCCCACATACCGGAAGATCGGCACCGTCTGGGACTGGTCACAGCTTTTGCCGCCAATGAGTCGGCGATCCTGGGCTATCAGCGCGATTCCGTGTTTTCCCACTATCTCCTGCTGATCAAGCAGATACTAATGAGCCATTGCGCAATGCTGATGGAACGGTTCGACGTGCGCCCGCGCGCGCCGATGCTGCGCTCTGCCAACTTCTCTGGCGGCAATCAGCAGAAGCTGATCATCGCCCGGGAACTGGCCCGGGAACCGAAGGTTCTCCTGATTGGCCAGCCAACTCGCGGCGTCGATATTGGGTCCATCGAATTCATCCACCGCCAGTTGATCCAGCGTCGCGAAGCCGGTTGCGCTATCCTGCTGGTGTCGGTAGAGCTCGACGAAGTAATGGCGCTTGCCGACCGCATTCTGGTCATGTGCGGGGGGCGAATTGTCGGCGATTTGTTGGCCGACCAGGCTGATGAGCGTAAGCTCGGCTTATTGATGGCGAATGCGCAGGGACGCGAAGTGAGCGGCGCGCCAGGTGTCGGCGAGGCGTCGTGAGGGGCGGCCGGACCCCGTTGCCGCACTGGGTCGATATCGGTCTGATACCACTGGCGAACGTCGTTCTGGCGTTTCTGGTTGCTGGCTTCATTGTATTGGCGATTGGCGAAAATCCGCTGGTCGCCGTTCGCGTCCTGATCGCGGGCGCGCTCGGCGACAGCGAAGGCATCGGCTACACACTCTACTACGCAACCAACTTCATTTTCACCGGCCTCGCCGTGGCGGTCGCATTTCATGCGGGCTTGTTCAACATCGGCGGCGAGGGGCAGGCCTATATTGGCGGTTTGGGGATCGGGCTTGTGTTATTGGCGGGCGACAGATACCTGCCGTTCTCGGTGTTGCTGCCGTTGACGCTGCTGGCCGGTGCCGGCTTCGGCGCCGGGTGGGCCCTGGTGCCGGCCTATCTGCAGGCCTACCGCGGCAGCCACATCGTCATCACCACCATCATGTTTAACTTTCTGGCCGCGGCCTTAATGGTCTATCTGATGGTGAACGTCCTGATCGCACCGGGATCGATGTCACCGCAAAGTCGTGAATTCGGTCCGGCGGCGCATCTGCCGTTCATCCACGATGTGCTGGCGCCCATCGGCATCAATCTAACCGCAACGCCACTCAATCTATCGGTCGTGCTGGCGATCGTGCTGTGCGTCTTTGTCTGGCTGCTGCTGTGGCACACACCGTTCGGCTTCGAGCTCCGAACGGCCGGTCACAGCGAAGCGGCGGCGATCTATGCCGGCGTACGTCCGCGCCGGATCATTATCATCTCGATATGTCTGTCGGGTGCCATCGCCGGCTTCGTCGGGCTGAACGAGATCATGGGCGTGCAACATCGCCTGCTGCTCAACTTCGCGGCCGGCTATGGCTTCACCGGTATCGCGGTGGCGCTGATGGGGCGCAATCACCCGTTGGGCATCGTGGTGGCCAGCATCCTGTTCGGGATACTCAGCCAAGGCGGCACCGAGTTGGCGTTTAGCATTCCGACCATAACCCGCGACATGATCGTCGTAATCCAGGGTCTGGTGATCCTGTTTTCGGGCGCGTTGCCGCAGCTTAGCCGACCTTGGTTCGAGTGGCTTTTCGGTATGCTGCAGCGCCAGGTGCCGGCGATGCGAGGCGTCTGACCTGGAAGACGCCGTTGCCATTGTGGTGCTGACCCTGAGCGCAACACTGCGGGTGGCGACGCCGCTGATCCTTGGGGCCATTGCCGGGTTGTTTTCCGAGCGTTCAGGCATCATCGACATCAGCCTCGAAGGCAAGATGTTGGCGAGCGCCTTCGCCGCCGCCACGGTAGCGGCTCTCACCGATTCAGCTTGGGTTGCGCTCGGCGTCGGGATCCTGATCGCCGGTGCTTTTTCGCTCGTGCACGGCTACGCCTGCGTCACGCAAAAGGGCAACCAGGTCGTCAGCGGCATCGCGCTCAACATCCTCGCCTCGGGTCTGACCATTGTGCTCGGCAATGCCTGGTTCCATCGCGGCGGACAGACGCCCAACCTGTCGGCGAAAGCGCGTTTCATGGCTCTCGATCTTCCGGGCGCTGTCAGTCTCCGCGATGTGCCCGTGGTGGGTCCCCTCTATGGTGAGTTTATTAGCGGCCACAATCTGATCGTCTATGCGGCGCTTCTGGCGGTGCCGCTCACCCAATGGGTTGTCAACAACACACGCTTCGGATTACGGCTACGGGCCGTTGGTGAGAACCCTCAGGCCGTCGACACGGCCGGCATTTCGGTCGCATGGCTGCGGTATCGCGCCGTGTTGCTCGGTGGGCTGCTCACCGGCACCGCCGGCACCTATATTGCCATTGCACAGAATGCCGGGTTCAGCCGCGATATGACGGCAGGTCAGGGGTATATTGCCTTGGCGGCATTGATCTTCGGCAAGTGGCGGCCCTATCCGGTCCTAGGTGCTTGCCTGATGTTCGGCCTGCTCGACGCGATTGCCATCCGCTTGCAAGGTGTTCGCGTGGCGGGGATTGGCGAGGTACCGGTGCAGTTTATCCAGGCATCGCCCTATTTGCTGACCGTCATCCTGCTTGCCGGCTTCATCGGCAAGGCGGTCGCCCCGAAGGCAGCGGGTGTACCCTACGTAAAGGAGCGGTGAATACGTATTCCGGGCGAAGTCGGCCACTAATTCCGATTTGATCTCGGCCATTCCCATCTGAAGTCGGCCACCCCGTGAGGGGTGGCGCGCCCTCGTCGCTCGCCCGACAAAGATAGAGCGTCTCGACGGGTCTCTTCGGTCAGGCAGACGATCCGCATCGGCGGACCCTACCGGCCTCCTAGATCGTTTTGGGCAAAATAACCTGTTCGGCGCGACGACGGTCGCCCGCGGCAAGCCGGCGCCCGACCTGTTCTTGTATGTAACGTGTCGGCGCGCCGCCAAGCCGGTGTCTGGTGATCGAGGATGGCCCGGCAGGTATCGAGGCCGCGTGTGCTGCCGGGATGACCGCAATCAGCTTTTGCGGGGGAAGTCATTGCGGGCCGGAGCACGGGTCACGCCTGCATGCGCGCGGCGCGGCACGGGTCATTGCCGACATGCATAAACTGATGACCGCCATGTCGAAGCTCGTGTAAGCCCGAGCAAGATGGCACCGCTAACTTGCTGGCGCGTCTGGAACCCATCTATGCCGGTGTTCGGAATAGACGGCTTGAGAAGGCGCCGGGAACGTCGGATCGGCGAAGGCGCCCACGGCGACCGCCACCATTTCCGGTTTGCGGTCGGGCTTCCAGTACACCGTCGACCCACAATGGGGACAGAAGTAGAAGGTGACCGGATACCCGCTATCCGATGCTCGAATATAGGCCTTGCGCTCGCCGGCCACCGTGACGTTTTCGCGCTGAAAGAAGGCGGCAATCCCGTAGGCGGTGCCAGTTCGCCGCTGGCATTGGAGACAATGGCACAGCGAGACGCTAGTCGGATCGTCCGAACAGCTCGCAGTAAGCTGCCCGCAAGCGCATGTCGCAAGCCGTGTCGGCATCAGATCCTCTTTCTGGGCCTTGCGCCGCGTGGCCGGCCCTTCGCGGTATAGAGACATTACGCTCCGCGAACGCGAATTGCAGCGGCGGGCCAAAATCGCTTTTGGCTAGCCGGCCAGACGCCTCGCGGATAGCCACGCGGCGTTCGGGTCGGAAAACATGAATCCGACGAGGCCGGCGGTGTAGATTGCGAATCATGGGACAGGCCTTGCTCGACGATCTCGAAGTCGCACTTGGGCAAAATAAGTGGCTTGGGGAGATCCTTGAAAGGTTCGAGGAGATTGCCTTGGCCGACAGTTGGCTAGTCGCCGGCAGCATCGCACAGACAATCTGGAATTTGGGTTGCGGACAACCTGCCGAGATTGGCCTCAAAGACGTCGACCTCATATATTTCGATGAACAAGATTTATCGTTCGACGCCGAAGCCAGTCATGAGAGACGCCTCCGTGATCTATTTCGACGCCTTCCGATAAAACTCGATGTCAAGAACGAAGCGAGAGTCCACCTTTGGTACGAAGAGCGCTTCGGCTATGCAATCAAGCCCTACCTCTCCAGCGCCGACGCGATCGCAACCTTTCCAACCACTGCAACCGCTGTAGGGGTACGTCGGATACGCGGCAAATTGGAGTGCTACGCCCCCTTCGGACTTGAGGATCTGTTCGGCCTCATTGTCAGACCGAACAAAGGCAGATAACGCGCGCCATTTACGAGGCGAAGGTCGATCGCTGGTGTTCAATTTGGCCTCGGCTGAGCTTCCTACCGTGGGAGGAGATGGTCCCAGCTATACGATAGCGCGTTTTCTGGCGATTCGCGCTTAGCCGCGAGCCGGCGAGGGGCGGTTTCTGATCGGCGCTGCGAGGCCGGCGGCGGCCGCACGCCGACGGACCTTGCGCCAGACATCCGGCTGACCCATGGGTGTTGAATAAGGCGCTGCCATTGCGCCCGCGTGCGGTACGGGATAGCCAGCCCCTGCGATCCGCAGCGATGCCGGCAGCCTCGTAGGCGCGCAGCGCCTCACCAAGCGCGCGATGACACGGCATTATTGTGTTGTTTGCCGGCTTTCTTATGCAGCCGGATTGTCCATCCGGCACCGAGCGGCCGGAGATCCTCGACCTATGGATTCCCTCGGCCCGCTGCTCTGGTGCCGTGCCCTGATAATCGCCGCGTTGGGGGACCACCAAGCATCGGCAGGAAGTGAACCTGCGATGCCGCGTTCGCCGAGATCGTGGTATAGCCGCCGCACACAGGCACCCCCGTCCTGACCATCGTCCGCCCGGGCGATGGGATCGGAGGAGCCGAGCCGGGATCGCCGGGAGCGCCCGAATGATGGGACAGAAATGTCGGGCACACTGATACTGCTGCAGCTCGGCGGCTATGTCGGTTTGCTCCTTTGGGGCACCCACATGGTCATCACCGGGGTCGAGCGCGGCTTTGGCGCCGAGCTCCGCCAATGGCTCGGGCGCCGCCTGTCACAGCCGGGAAGAGGGGCTCGTCCGCGGGCCATGATGATCGGCCTCGCGGTGACCGCGGTGCTGCAGAGCAGCACCGCGACCGGGCTAATGGCGACCTCGTTCGCTGCGCGCGGTGCGCTCGACCTGGCGCCGGCGCTCGCCGTCATGCTCGGGGCCAACCTCGGCAGCACGTTGATCACCCAAATCTTGGCCTTCGACATCACTGCGGTGGCGCCGCTTCTGGTGCTGATCGGGGTCGTGTTGTTCCGCTCATCAGCGGATGGCCGTGCCAAGAACCTCGGCCGGGTGGGCATCGGCCTCGGCCTGATGCTCCTCGCTTTGGGCGCGCTCGGCCACACCCTCGCACCGGTGGAGACGGCACCAGCCGTGCGAACCGTGCTGGAGGCGCTCACCGGCGAACCGGTACTGGCGGTGCTGATCGCCGGAGCGCTGACCTGGGCGTGCCATTCGAGCGTAGCGGTCGTCCTGTTGATCGCCTCCCTCGCCGCCTCGGGCGTGATCGCGCCCGCGGCGTCACTGGCGCTCGTCCTGGGCGCCAATCTTGGCGGCACCTTGCCGCCGCTCTTCGAGGCGGGCTCGGGGCCGGCGCGCCGTCTCCCGCTGGGCAATTTGCTCGTCCGCGGGGCAGGCTGCCTCGTCGTGCTACCGCTTCTGGCGATGATTGCCGGGCTGCTCACACACATCGAACCGGCGCCGGCGCGCCTCGTCGTCAATTTCCACACCGCCTTCAACCTGGCGCTCGCGGTGTTGTCCCTCCCCTTCACCGATCGTCTCGCGGCGCTCCTCATCCGGTTTCTTCCCGACCCGCCCCGACCGGCCGACCCGGGGAAGCCCGTCCATCTCGAGCCGGCGGCGCTCGACAGCGCGAGCGTGGCGTTGGCAAGTGCGGAGCGCGAGACCCTGCGCATGGCCGACATGTTCGAGGGCATGCTGCGGGGCTCGATCGAAGTCTTCCGTTCGGGCGACCGCCGTCGCGCGGCAGACATCTCGCGCACCGAGCGCATCATGGATCGACTCGGCGCCGCGATCCGTCATTACCTCGCCGACATCGGCAACAAGCAGCCGCTCGATGACGAGGACGAGGGCGCGCGGGGCCAGGAAATCTTGTCGGCGGTGATCAATCTTGAACACGCCGGTGATATCGTCGCGAACAATCTTTTGGAGTTCGCCGCGCGGCGGGCGCGGCGCGGTGGCGGGTTCGCTCCGCAGGAGCTCGGCGCGATCGCCGCGATGCACGCCCAGCTGGTCGAGAGCCTGCGGCTCGGGCTGACCGTATTTCTGCGCGGTGATTCCGCGCTCTCCGAGGCGCGTCGGCTCATCGCCCAAAAGCGACTGATGCGCCGCATGGAGGTTGAGGCAGCAGACGTAAACGTGGGCTCACGGCAAGGCGCCGCAGAGGGAGCGGACGCGGTCCGCACCGGCGGCGTCGACAGCGGCATCTTTCTGCGAATCGTGCGGGACTTGCGGCGCGTCCACTCGCACATCGCGGCGCTCGCCTACCCCGTTCTCGAGCGCGCAGCCGAGAAGGGCGATCGCGACGCCGGTATGACGCCAGTCCCCGCAGCCACGCTTGCCGTCGAAGAAGAACGCGCGGCGGCTCTCGGCGATCGTCAATGACACTCGGGAGCAAGGCTCCCGCGCACATTGCCTTGACCCACCCGTAGCTTACACAGGTCCCTCGATGAGAGTTGTCGACGTGATTGGGTGGCATCGCTGCGCCGTCAATCGGCTGTCAGAAAATGTCGCATAAGGGGCTTCTGGAAAGTCGGGGTGCTGGAAATCCACGTGCAGCGCATCCAAATTGCTGCGCGCCAGATGATTTGGGATTGTGAAGTGACTGACTCGGCCACACCGGAATATTTAATGAAAGGTGCTGCTTACGCGCTTGAGCAATGCGGGCTGTGCTTGAGAGATGCAGCGCTGCTGTACGCGGCAAGTCTTATGCCAACGCAGTTGTCTTGGCGGCTTTTGCTCGGGAGGCGCTCGGTCAATGGATCATCTTGCTCGATCTGAGGCAAAAAGTCCTTGGTGGTGAAAAGATTCCTATTAGGAAATTAAAGATGCTCTACGACGATCACGAACTGAAACAAACGGCGGGTATGTTAAGCTTCACCATGACAGCTGATCGTGATACTGGCGTGGGCAAGCTTATAATGTCCAGAATTATGGCAGTACCCGGCACCGATGAGTGGAAACGAACCGATGACGCTCTCAAAAAATTACACAAGCTCAAGGCTAGGCGGGTTCCACAAGATCGGCATAAACTGCGGATGTTGGCAATGTATATTGATCCCGAGGGAGATGATTGGAACCGACCGGCAATGCGTATTTCGCGAGCGGACGCTCGCGAGTTTATTGAAGACGCACGAAACGACTACGCGGTACAGCGGTTGAATGGTTACAATAATTTTCAGGAAGATGAGGAATCCGAACTATTCAAGGCTTTGGAACAGTGGTCTGATCGCCCGACACTTCCTCTTCCTCCGGGACCGCTACCTTTTTAATGTTGAGTGGCAATCAATATATGGGTCATGCGGGCGCGGGTGACGCGGCGCATGGTGGAAATGCTGCGGTCGTAGCTGTCGGCCAATTCGTGCAACGTAGCGCCCTGCGCGCGCCGTCTGGTGGCCTCTTTCTGTTTGGCCGGTGTTTTCAGGGAAGGGGGACGCCCCATGGCCTTTCCTTGAGCCTTGGCGCGGCTACGGCCTTCGGAGGTACGGGTGCGGATAAGGTCGCGCTCGACATCGGCCAGCCCGCCGAGTACCGCCAGCATCAAGCGCCCGGTGCTGGTGCCGGTGTCGCCCCACGGCTCCGCCAGTGATCGAAACTGCGCCTTGGCGTCCACGATGCGCTTGACTATGCCGAACAGGTCAAAGGTGCTGCGGGCGAGGCGGTCAATCCGCGTCACCGTCACCACGTCGCCGGGCGCCAGCTTGCCGAGCATGCGGTTAGCCTCGCGCCGGTCTCCTTCTCCCGATAGATGTTGCGGCTGCCGCATCCGGCAGCGTGGAGCCGCTCAAGCTGGCTGTCGAGGGTCTGCCCGTAGGTGCTGACCCGGGCCTACCCGATGAGCCGTTTTTCGGGGTGAGTTTCGACCATATCTTGCGGCAACCCTAAGCCGTTGAAATCGCGGGCAAGATTTTTGTCGAAACTCTTGACTTTTGCACGCCAGCAAAGCTTTAGAGCATCACAACCGATATCCCTTGTCACAAGGGGTGAGGGAGGGAACGCGGTTGAGGACGTCTGCCGCGAGGCAGCACCGCCGCCCATGACCCCGGCGCCTACCGCCCCTATGTCGCGAACACGCTCAACAAGCCCATCGTCGTGGTATTGAACCTCGGGTGCACCGCATGGCATCATGCCCTGCGTTGATTGGGTCGTGGGTGAGCCAAGCACGGCGACGAAATTGTCCAGGGAGTTCCGCCATGCCAACCGGTGATCGGCCGATCGTCTACATTAGCTACCGTTGGGTCGATGTCTTGGATCAAGGTCTGCCCCCCCGCCTGGAACGCGCGCCCGACCCACGCGCCCGCGAGTTAGGAGATCGGCTGCGCGCGGACGGTAATGATGTGAGGCTCGACGTCTACTTCCGCGATAGCCTCCATGGGTTCCGACCGCCAGAGCGCGTCGAGGGTGATCCACAGGCTCCCTGGCTTACCTGGTCGACGCATCAGATCGCCGAAGCTGATGCAGTGTTGCTGTTCTGCACGGTTGAGTATGCGAGCACCGATCCCGACCGCGGTGCTCCCGCAGGTGAGTGGGGTCTCTGGTGTGGACTCGATGAAGCTGCGCGGATTGGAACACCCGTGCCCGGCCTCTGGTGGGACTGGCACGCAATTGCCCGCGAATGCACCACCCGCCCGCAGAAGTTCATCCCAATCGGAGTCGGGCCCTACCACGGTGACCAGATCCCAGCGTTTGTGCGCGGCTCAAGCTATATCAACCTATCCGATGCTGGAGGCTTCGAGGCTCTTTTGCGCCGCATTCGCCAGGTCTGGCGTGAACGCCACCCGCGGGACGGTGTATTTATCAGCTATGCGCACAAGGACGACCAGTTATGGCTCGACACACTACTTAGCAATCTGTCCTGGCTGCAACGCAAGCACGGAATCGAGATCTGGACTGACCGTGACATCGCCCCCGGCGCGCAATGGCACGAGACGATCCAGAGCGCAATCGACCGCGCCAAGGTAGCAGTGCTGCTTGTGTCGCCTGAGTTCCTGGCATCCCCCTACATCATCAACAACGAGCTGGCGAAGATGCTCCAAGCAGCAGAGTCAGACGGGATGACGATCTTTTGGATCCCGGTTCGGCCGTCGGCCTACAGACACAGCCCGATTGGCGCCTTTCAGGCGGCTCAGCCGCCAGACCGCCCGCTGTCAAGCCTGCGTGGCGCCAGACGGGACCAGGCTTTTGTTGATATTGGCGAAAAGCTTGCCAAGGCCTTGGGTCTTGCGGCCGACGTATCCAGCGCGAGCGACGTCATTGGCGTGAAGAGGAGAGCACAGGCCGAGGCCGCAATTAAGACGATCCTTGATGATTGTTATCGGCGGGCCCTTTTTACGCGCATGCATGCACAACTGGATGTTGATGCGATGTTTGCTTCCATTGATCAATGCCGGATATCCGTTCAGAAAAACATTCCCGGTATACGCCGGAAAGACCTTCAGGATACCGCTATGGAGCTCCTTGCGACAGTCGAGCAGATCGAGCGTCGGAAGCCAATTCGTGGGCCAGACGACGTTTCAGCTATCAATAAGCTAAAATTGGCCGCCCTCCACTTATTTCGGGTGCTGGCAAAGGCAGCTGATTCGAGCTATCCGTTGCCGGAAACCGGGAAACTGGGCGAAGCCGCATATTTCACGCAACAGGAAGCGGACGCTCCTCTCTGTCTTGACGATCTCCGGAGCCAGACAGCGATCAATCCAGCCACTGGGGAAACGATCTTTCGCTAGAAGCCATACTGGACGCCTTTGCAGAAATCTTGATTTCTGAGGCGGCTGAGTCTGATGGCACCATGCTGGACCCAATGAGGTAATGTGACGGGCGCGTTCACCAGAAACCGCTCACGAGTTGGAAGACTGATGGCTGTCAGTGCAGACCGCGTCCGGGACTTGGCTCTAGCTTTCCCGAGTGTGAGCGAGGTTCCGCACTGGCATCGATTGGCCTTTCGCACGCCACGCAAAATCTTCGCCACCCTTGATACCGATGCCCGTGATCTCAACTTGATGTTCAACCAAGATCTCCGAGACTTCTATTGTGAGCAGGATCCGCAAGCATTTAATCCAGTTCCGGGCGGTTGGGGGCGTAGAGGAGCCACTCGTTGTGATCTTGAGAGAGTGAACGAAGTTATTTTGATCTCTGCTTTGAAGGCCGCGCACCAGCTAGCCACGCCGAGAACAAAGATTGTCCGCAAGTCTTGACTTCTGCACCATCCGATTTGGGTGGGAAGGGGCATGTCTCGCCCCGGCAACCGGAGAAACGGGCGCATCCGTCAAAGACGCGCCCAGCTTTATGGAAGCTCGACTCTTACGAGCTGGACCGCCGCCCGATGTTGGCTGCAGCGTCGACGATGACGTCGTATACCCGCTGGGGCTGGGAGAGCATCGGCACATGGCTTGACGCCACTTCTGTGATCTTCGCCTTCATGCGCGCAGCCAGGAAGCGCTGCAGTTCAGGTTGAATGGTCCGGTCATTGGAACCAACAATGTAAGACGTTGGTTTATGCTTCCATGCAGCGCCCAGGACGGCTTGAGTAAAGAGATCAGCCAAAGGCGCCATCTGAGTGGACCAGACGAGTTGCTGCTCCGCCTCCGGCAAGTCTCCTGCAAATTCTGGGACGCCTGACGGGCGCAGCCAAA
>Ga0306922_10000925_pt1 | contig 25530 bp, 24 predicted proteins | sample sta12Cox44000082_FD_203758 | JGI IMG/M metagenome (GOLD analysis project Ga0306922, IMG submission 203758) | Lab enrichment of tropical soil microbial communities from Luquillo Experimental Forest, Puerto Rico - statoxic.12C.oxic.44.000.082 (v2)... | ecosystem: Environmental > Terrestrial >... | reverse complement strand
GTTCGTGGTCAAGGGCAGCATCATGTTCCCCGCCGCCGCCGCGCTCGGCTGGGCGGTGCTCGTCTATATCGGCATCGACTTCGGCTTCTGGGGCAAGGTGTTCGCGCTCTCGCCGGATTCCGAGCAAATCTGGCGCGCCTCGGGCGAGGCGATCCTGGCGGCGACGCTAGTCGTGTTCCTGTTCGCCTATCTCAACCTCAATCGCTGGCACGTGCGCTACGCCCACATCACGCTTGCCTGGCTCGCCTTTCTCGCCGCGCTGGTTGCGCTCGCGCTCTACGAGCCGCCGATTGCCTCGGGCATCGCGCGCGTGTCGCTGTTTGCCGTTGCTCTGCTCGGCTTCGCCCTGGTCGTGTATCTTTCGTGGCACGGCTTCGACCGCGCCGTTCTCCTGATCCCGACTTGGCTCCTGCTCGTGCTGTGGGTGATCATGGCGACGTTTGCCGTGACCGCGGTCATCACCAACGACATCGTCGGCCCGGCCCTGCTCGGCGGTCTAGTCCTGATCGTGATGCTGATCGGCTTCACCGTGATGCAGCATGCCTTTGCCGGCGGCGTGACCAGCGGCATCGTATCCGATGTCGAGCGGCGCGCGCTGGCGCTTACCGGCGCCGGCGACATGATCTGGGATTGGGATGTATCGGCGGACAAAGTCTTCACCAGCCCGGAAACCGAGGCGTTGCTCGGCCTCAAGCGCGGCACGCTCGAAGGTCCGGCCGCAGGCTGGCTCGACGTACTGCATCCGCTCGATCGCGACCGGTTCCGCGCCGTGCTCGACAGCGTGCTGGAGCAACGCCGCGGCCGCCTGAGCCAGGATTTTCGCCTGCGCACACCCGATGGCCACTACCTATGGTTCACCCTCAAGGCGCGGCCGGTGGTGGGGTCGGACGGCGAGGTGGTGCGGCTCGTAGGCACGCTCACCGACGTCACCGAGTTCAAGAATGCCGAGGAGCGGCTCCTTCACGATGCGGTGCACGATAATCTGACCGGGCTGCCCAATCGCGAGCTGTTCCTCGACCGCCTGGACAGCGTGCTCGCCTTCGCCAAAGCCGATCCCGCCATCAAGCCGACGGTGATGGTGATCGATCTCGACCGGTTCAAGCAGGTCAATGATTCCGTCGGCGTCGCCGTGGGCGATTCGATCCTGCTGACGCTGGCGCGGCGGCTCGGACGGCTGCTCAAGCCGCAGGACACGCTCGCCCGTCTCACGGGCGATCAGTTCGCGCTCATCCTGCTGTCCGAGCGCGAAACCGAGCGCATCATCGCCTTCGCCGAGACGCTGCGCAAAGGACTGCGCGCGCCCGTCACCTTCAACGACCGCGAGCTGTTTCTCACCGCCTCGATCGGGATTGCGCTCGGAGACGGCGAGCCGCGGCGCACCGACGAGGTGCTCAAGGACGCGGAGCTCGCGATGTATCATGCCAAGCGCATTGGCGGCGACCGCATCGAAGTATTCAAACAATCGATGCGGATGCGGCAGAGCGATCGCGTGACGCTCGAATCCGAGCTGCGGCGGGCACTCGAGCGCGAGGAGATCAAGATCGTCTATCAGCCGATCGTGCGGCTCGAGGACCGCTCGGTCGCCGGCTTCGAGGCGATGCCGCGCTGGCATCATCCCAAATTGGGCCGCGCTTCGCCCGCCGAATTCCTCGCTGTCGCCGAGGAGGTTGGCCTCATCGTCGATCTCGGCATGTTCGTGATCGAGCGCGCCGCCCGCCAGCTGAGCACCTGGCAGCGCGCCCTACGCCGACGCGATCCGTTGTTCGCCAGCGTCAATATATCGTCACGACAATTGCTGCGGCAGGATTTGATCCACGATCTGCGCACGGTGATTGCCCGCGCCGGACTTGCGCGCGGCACGCTGAAGCTCGAACTCACAGAAGCACTGGTGATGGAGAACCCGGAGCACACGGCACAGATGCTGCAGCGTATCCGCGACCTGGGCGCCGGTTTGGCGCTCGACGACTTCGGCAGCGGCCACGCCTCGCTCGCCTATCTGCAGCGCTTTCCGTTCGACAGCATCAAGATCGACCAATCCTTCGTGCGCACGAACGGCAAGGGGTCGCGTCCGGTGATCTTGCGCTCGCTCATCTCGCTCGCACACGACCTCGGCATGGAGGTCGTAGCCGAAGGCGCCGAAACCGATTCGGATGCGGTCGAGCTCTATCAGCTCGGCTGCGAGTATGCGCAAGGACATTGTTTCGGCGAGCCGATGAACGCGGACGACGCCACGGCGCTTTTAGAGGATGAGGGCCCGAGGGAAGAGAGCGACCTCGCCCTGCGCAGGCATACCGTTCAGTAGTGATCAACGAATATCGGGGTAATGCCGGCGCGAGGCTCGATCGCTACGCGTGGCCGGATTCGCTCGAGAGCATGCCGAGATCGATGCCGATCTTCCTCAGCGCCTTCTCGTATTTGCCGCCGGTATCCTGGCCGAAAATCAGCTCGGCATCAGCGGCGCAATGCAGCCAGCCATTGTGCTGGATCTCGGTCTCCAGCTGGCCGGGCGCCCAGCCGGCATAACCGAGCGCGAGAACGGCGCTTTGCGGTCCCTCCCCCCGGGCAATCGCCTTGAGGATGTCGAGGGTCGCGGTCAGGCAGATCCCTTCGTCGATTGGCAGGGTCGAGTTCTCGATAAAGAAGTCGCTCGAATGCAGCACGAAGCCGCGCTGAGTATCGACCGGCCCGCCCTTGAGCACCGTAACGCCGCCCGCGCGCCCTGGAAGCCTGATCAGCTCCGCCGCGGGGACGACCTCGAGTTGCACCAGAAGGTCGGCAAAGCTGATATGCGAGGCGGGCTGGTTGACGATGATGCCCATCGCCCCCTCGGTCGAATGCGCGCAAACATAGATCACGCTGCGGGTGAATCGGTCGTCGCCCATCGACGGCATCGCGATCAGCATCTGTCCGTCGAGATAGCCGCGCTTGGACGTCTTGCGCGACTGCGGCTTGGGTTTGATGAATCTGTCCGAGGCCGTCGATTCGGACCGCGGCGCGTCAGTTTCATTGTGGGCCGTCGCCCCGCCGTCGTCTTGCGAGCTTGTCTTGCGAGGAAACTTCATGTCGAAATGCTACCTGATTGGATGCCGATTGCAAACGACGTGCTGCTCATCGCCATGCATGGTTTGTGCCACGAATTGAAGGACACGCGGTAAGATCTGTGTCTTTTTCATGTATCCTTGCGTGGGCATTCCGCCAGCCCGTCCGGTTCCACTCACGATGAATTCAATGGCGCGCGAAAAGTTTCGCCTCTAGATCGAGCTAGCATGATCACGGACCTCGATCGGCTGCGACGGACCGCCGCGCCCCATGCATTCGGCATCTGCGCGCTTGCTCTGATCGCCACTGGCGACGCGAGCGCCGCCGATGATGCTTCGCGTTGGGACGGTGACGCCCGCAGCGCGGTGCGTCTGATCGCGGCTTCGTCCTCGACGCCGCAGACATCGTCAATCCGTGCCGGCATCGAGATCAGACTCAAGAGCGGCTGGCACACCTACTGGCGCTATCCCGGCGACGCCGGCGTCCCACCGCGCTTCGATTTCGGGGGCTCGGATAACGTCAAGTCGGTCGAAGTGCTGTGGCCGGCGCCGCAACGCATCCCGGAACAGAGTCTGACAACGATCGGATATACTAGCGACGTCATTCTGCCGCTTGCGATCGTGCCGCAGGACCGAGCGAAACCGGTCACGCTGCGCGTGAAGCTCGACTATGCGGTATGCGAGACTTTGTGCGTGCCGGCGGAAGCAAAGGCCGAGCTACTGCTCCCCGGCGGCCCTTCCACGCATGATGCCCGCCTCGCCACGGCCGAAGCGCGGGTGCCGAAAAAAGTCGCGCTGGGGGAAGGCTCGGCGCTCGCCGTCAAATCCGTCCGGCGCGATGATGCCGGCGGCCGGCCGCGCATCCTCGTCGACGTCGCGGCGCCGCCTGGAGGCGAGATCGCGCTGTTCGCCGAAGGCCCAACCCCCGACTGGGCCCTGCCGGTACCCGCGGCGGTCGGTGGGGCGCCGAACGGATTGCACCGCTTTGCCTTCGATCTCGACGGCGCACCGCCGGGAGCCAGATACGATGGCGCAACCATTGCGCTCACTGCGGTCGCAGGCGACACCGCCATCGAGGTCGTGACCCGTCTCGACTAATTCGCGGGGGGCGCTAATTTGGGCGGCCCGACGGTCCCGGCGCCCGACTGTCCGGCGGCACGAACCGAAACGTCAACGAGCGTTCACTTGTAGCGAGAGGATGACGATTATGCCCATCAAGGTCGGAGATCGACTGCCCGAGGCGAAGTTTCGCATGATGACGTCGGAGGGTCCGGCGTGGAAGACCACCGACGAAGTCTTCAAGGGCAAGAAGGTCGCCCTGTTCGCGGTACCCGGCGCCTTCACCGGCACCTGCCACAAGATGCACGTTCCCTCGATCATGCAGAACGCCGACGCCATCAGAGCGAAGGGGGTGAACACCATCGCCGTCACCTCCGTCAATGACGTGTTCGTGATGGACGCCTGGAAGAAGGCGTGCGCCGCAGACAAGGTCGACTTTCTGGCCGACGGCAACGGCGAGTTCGCCAAGGCGCTGGACCTCACCTTCGACGGTTCGGGCAACGGGCTCGGCACGCGCTCGAGGCGCTATTCCATGCTGGTCGAGGACGGCGTGGTGAAGAAGCTCAACATCGAAGAGGCGCCGGGCAAGGTCGACGTCTCGGGCGGGGACGCCCTGCTCAAACAGCTCTAGAGGTCGGAACGAACTCTAATCGCCGGCCGGCGCAGCCGAACGGGTGTTACCAGCGCGCGGGCGGACTTGCTCGAGTCCCTCGCGCGCCAATTGGTCGGCGCGCTCGTTGAGGGCGTGGCCGGCATGGCCGCGTACCCAATGCCAGCGCACGCGATGACGTGCCAACAGCGCATCGAGCCGCTGCCAAAGATCGATGTTCCTGACCGGCTTTCTGTCCGCAGTGCGCCAGCCGTTGCGCTTCCATTGATTGATCCACGTCAGAATGCCGTTGCGCAGATATTGGCTGTCGGTGTGGATATCGACGAGACACGGCCGCTTCAGCGCTTCGAGCGCGGAGATCGCCGCCATCAATTCCATGCGGTTGTTGGTGGTGTGCGCCTCGCCGCCCTTGAGCTCCTTTTCGTGATCGCCGAAGGCGAGGATCGCGCCCCAGCCGCCCGGCCCCGGATTGCCGGAGCAGGCACCATCGGTGTGGATGACGACGTGCGGCTCGCTCATTCTTCGATCCCATAGTCGCGCACGCTCTTGACCGCCTGATGGAAGCGCAGCTTGCGGTAATATTCGAACGGATCCTTGGGCCGCACCAGCGCGCCGTCCGGCACGTCGAACCAATCGACCAGCCGGGTCAAGAGAAAGCGCAGCGCAGCGCCGCGGGCGAGCAGCGGCAGCGCACGGCGTTCCTCGCCCGAGAGTGCCCGCACCTGCGCATAGGCCTGCAGCAGGCTCCTGCCCTTGGTCACGTTGTAGGAATGATCGCTTTCGAAGCACCAGGCGTTGAGGCAGATCGCCACGTCATAGGCAAGCGCGTCCGTGCAGGCGAAATAGAAGTCGATCAATCCGGAAAGCTTGCTGCCGAGGAAGAACACGTTGTCGGGAAAGAGGTCGGCGTGGACGATGCCGTGCGGCAATTTCGATGGCCAGGCGTTTTCGAGATGCGAAAGTTCGGCGGCGAGAAACCGTTTAAGGTCGGGCTGCACCTCGTTCGCCCGTTCGCTGCAACCGTCGTAGAGCTGCCGCCACCCATTGACGGAAAGCGCGTTGACGCGGCTGTGCTTGAAATCGAGTCCGGCGAGGTGCAGCCGCGCCAGCGCCTCGCCGAGCGCGCCGCAGTGCGCCGGCAATGGGCGCCGGATCCACATGCCGTCGAGGAACGTGACCACTGCCGCCGGACGGCCGGCGACCTGCCCCAGGACTTGACCCCGTTTGTTCTTGACTGGTTGCGGGCAGCTGATTCCGCGCGCGTGCAGGTGCTCCATCAAGGCGAGAAAGAACGGCAGGTCTTTGGCCGCCACGCGCCTTTCGTAAAGAGTCAGGATGAAATAGCCACGACTGGTGTGGACGAGGAAATTGGAGTTCTCCACGCCTTCGGCAATGCCCTTGTAGGCAAGCAACTCGCCGATATCGTAACCGGCGAGAAAGGCGCCAAGCTCTTCGGCCACCACATCGGTGTAGACGGCCACGGTGATCCCTCATGCGTGTGCCCGCTTCCGGGCGACGGCAAATCCGGCTCGGGACTCGGTGCAAACGCGACGAATGCTGATTTCCAATTTGATTGATACGCGCGGATCACTCAACTCGGCCGCGCCATGCGCGAGCTCATTCCGCCGCCTCGGGGCCTCGCAACACCCGCGGCAGCGGGAAAAACATGTCTTCGTCGGCAGTGGTGACGGTTTCCACCGTCACCACGTAGCGCTCGGCGAAGGCGCCGATGACTTCCTCGACCAAGACCTCCGGCGCGGACGCGCCGGCGGTGACGCCGAGGCTTGCGATCGAACCGAACACCGACCAATCGATGTCCCCGGCACGCTGCACCAGCGCCGCGCGCGGGCAGCCGGCGCGTTCGGCGACCTCCTTGAGGCGTTGGGTATTTGAGGAATTGGGCGATCCGACCACCACCATGGCCTCGACCATCGGTGCCACCTTCTTGACCACCTCCTGCCGGTTGGTCGTGGCATAGCAAATGTCTTCCTTGTGCGGACCGTGAATATGGGGAAAGCGCGCCTTGAGCGCCGTCACGATTCCGGCAGTGTCGTCGACGGAGAGCGTGGTTTGCGTCACATAGGCGAGGCGCGCGGGATCGCGCGGCACGAAACGCGCCACCTCATCGACCGATTGAACCAGCGTAATGGCGCCCGCCGGGAGTTGCCCAACCGTTCCCACCACCTCGGGATGATCGGCGTGGCCGATCAGCACGATGTCGCGTCCGCGCTTGTTGTGGATCTCGGCTTCGCGGTGCACTTTGGTGACCAGCGGACAGGTGGCGTCAAGCGCAAACAAGTTGCGCTTTTGCGCTTCTGCGGGAATCGATTTCGGCACGCCGTGGGCGGAGAAGATGACCGGCGCGTCGGTATCGGGAATCTCGTCGAGCTCCTCGACGAAAACCGCGCCTTTGGCCTTGAGGCTCTCGACCACATAGCGGTTGTGCACGATCTCGTGACGCACGTAGACCGGCGCGCCGTAGCGCGCGAGCGCCTGCTCGACCGTGTCGATGGCGCGCACGACCCCGGCGCAGAAGCCGCGCGGCGAGCACAGCAGCACCTTCAGCGCAGGCTTCTCTTCGGTTGCAGGGGCTTCCATCATCCGGGCCTCGTTCGACGCGTCGTTGCGGCACTCGACATGGCCCTATGCCTCCGCTCTGTCAAGCGAGGCGATGTGTGCGTCGGAACTGAAACCGCCCCTTGCTACCTGCCGCCCAGCCACGTGTCGTAGCGCGCGTACAATTGCGCCGTGTGCGGAGCGCCGTCGTAATGCACGACCGCTGCCAGCGCACGACCGGCGGCGTTAAGGCGAGCCGCCATATACCGGTATGCTTCCGGAAAGGCCGCGAGATCGGGCGCCGCAAACAGCTTCGCGAAAGCCTCCGACGGCTCCACTGGATCGAGCCGGTCGCGCTCATAGATCGCGGCGCGTTCCACGAGCGCCCAGCGTCCGCCTCTTCGTTCCAGCCGATCGAGGAAGCGCGCGTAGGACGTCATGTCGGCGAGCACGCCGGCGATCTTCTGGCGCACCAGGATAACGACATTGGTCTCGGCGAGCGCGCGCTCGCCCGTCACGCGCACGATGGATGGAAAAATTTGATGTTTCGATCGCTGGCCGGCGTCGAAGGCCTGCCGGCAGCGGTCGACGAACTCGCGGAAGCTGCCGCTGAACCAGGAAACTGAAATCTCGCCCTCGGGCACGAAGGTCGCGAGGAGTTGCGGCCACCTGCCCTGATCGCGATAAAGCCCCCAAGTTTGGATCAGCTCGACGCAGGCGTGTTTGTCGTTCGCATCCATATGGCCCTCGTTCCACCCCCGGTGCTCGCAACGCGCCACTCTAAGACAGCGCACGAAAGTGCTGCAATTGGTCTTTGTCGCGACGCTTGCTAAGATCAAAATAGAACCGCCGGGACACGTCTCCCAATTCCAATTCATCAAACAAGTCACGCCGACTTCGAAGGACGCGCATGAAAGCGATCGTAATGCACCGCTATGGCCCGCCGGACGTACTCCAATACGAGACCGTGCCGGATCCCGAGCCGCGCGCGGGCGAGATCCGCATCCGCGTTCACGCCGCCACCGTCAATCGCGTTCTCGACGTGAGCTTGCGGGCGGGCAAGGAAGGTGCGCGCGGCGCGGTGCTTCCTCTCATTCCGGGCGTCGATTGTGCCGGCACCGTCGATGCGCTCGGAGCCGGCGTCACGCGCTGGCGAAAGGGAATGCGCGTTGCCGCTGCCGGCGTCATGCCGCTCGATACCTGCCGCGAGGACGGCGAGGATTACGCCGGCCCAACCGGCATGATGGGAATCAAACGGCCGGGCGGATTTTCCGAGCTGGTCGCAGTGCCGGCCTGCGCCGCGATCGAGCTCCCCGGTCAGCTCGACTTCCACCACGCCGCGGTGATCACGCGCCACGTGCCCACCGCGTGGAACCTGCTGGTCAACGTCGCCGAGCTCAAAACCGGCGAGACCGTGCTGATCATGGGCGCGGGCGGCAATCTCGGCTCCATCGGCATCCAGATCGCCAAGAACGTCATCGGCGCCAAGGTGATCGCGGCCGCGGGTTCTGACGAGCGCGTCAAGATGGGCTTGGCGCTCGGCGCCGATCACGGCGTGAATTACAACGCCGCCGATTTGCGCGCCGAGGTGATGCGGCTGACCGGCGGCAAGGGCGTCGACGTGCTCTACGACAATATCGCCAATCCAAAGGTGCTGCCGAACGCGTTCTACGCCATCGGTCCCGATGGCCGGCTGGTCACCGCCGGCGCGCATGCGGGACCCAACGTCACCATCGATTTCTCCCACCTCTATCACAAGCGCATCACCATCAAGGGCCGGCCGGGCTATCGCGCCGCCGACGTGGCGAAATGCTTTGCCGCAGCGGTCGAAGGCAAGGTCCAGGCGCAGATCGAGCGGATTCTGCCGCTCTCGCGCGCCGCCGAGGCGCATCGGCTGGTGGAATCGGGCGAGTCGACAGGCAAGATCGTGCTCGACCCGACGCGGGACTAAGGCGCGCCCGCTCCTGGACGGCCCCATTGCGCCGGCGCGGGGGGAGCGCCTATATTCCCACTACTTCCGTCATCGCCGATGACACCAAGCTTCGCCCGCAAGGGCGGGCGGAGCACAGAGGAGATTTAGCCATGGGAGCCATACCGCTGATGCCAAAAGCGACCGCCGTCTGGCTGGTCGAGAACACCGCGCTCTCGTTCGATCAGGTCGCCGATTTCTGCAAGCTCCACCCGCTCGAGGTGAAGGCGATCGCCGACGGCGATGCGGCGCAGGGCATCAAGGGGCTCGATCCCGTGCTCACCGGCCAGCTCAGCCGCGAGGAGATCGAGAAAGGCGTCGCCGATCCGGATTACCGGCTCAAACTACTCGACCCCAAGGTCCGGTTGCCCGAGGCCAAGAAGAAGAAAGGCCCGCGTTACACGCCGGTGTCGCGCCGCCAGGACCGCCCGAACGCCATTCTCTGGTTGGTGCGCAACCATCCCGAGGTCAAGGACAGCCAGATCATGCGGCTGGTCGGCACGACCAAGTCGACCATCCAGGCAATCCGCGAGCGGACCCATTGGAACGCGTCGAACCTGCAGCCGATGGATCCGGTCACGCTCGGCCTGTGCTCGCAGATCGATCTCGACCTCGAAGTCCAGCGCGCCGCCAAGGAGAAGCCGGTCGAGGCCGAGGCGCAAGGCGCCACGCTGCTCCCGGCGGCCGAGACCACCGTTCGCCGCGAGCCCGAGCCGGAGGAGAAGAAGCCTGCCGACGAACTCAACGTCGACGCCGTGTTCGCCAAGCTTAAGCAACTCGGCGGCAAGAGCGAGTAGCGTATCTACTCGGCGCGACGCCACCAGCGATCGAGGCTATAGCGGCCGCCGCCTGTGATGAAGGCGAAGAGAAAGCCGCCGATGATCGCCACGTTTTTCGCGAACTGCACCGTCTGGGTGCGGCGCTCGGCGCCTTGCAGCATCCAGAACCGGTGCGAGATCAACGTCGCAAGGACCACGAAAACGATCATCAGCAATGCGACGTAGCGCGTCGCCAGCCCAAGCACGACGGCAAGGCCGCCGACGAATTCCACGCCGGCGCCGATCGGCGCCAGCACTGGAGCGATGGCAGCGGGTATGCCGTTCCTCGCCAAACCGGTGGCGAACGCGTCGAGCCCCATGAGTTTGCCGAACCCGCTCTGGACGAAAATCACTCCGATCAGAATGCGGGCGAGCAATAGAATGCTATCGCCCGACGCCGCGGCGACGTGATCGATCCAGGGCTGATCCAAGCGCGCGGATGTCCGATTTATGGAATCGTGGCGGGAGCCATGTTCGCTGATCATCGTCCGGCTCCCATTGTCGGCATAACGTCGCTTGCTCCGGCGTCCCAATGCACGAATGCAAAATGAAGTTGCGAAAACATCTCCTTGCCTCGCGTTGACCGATTTGAACCACCGTCGCTAGTATATGGATCTAGAGCCGAGGAGAAGATGGCCGACCATCAGAGAGGTTTGCGTCACCATCACGTGGAACTGGGTCGAAATCGAACCTTGCTCGCTGCGACCTGTTTCTTGGCATCGTTGGGATTAGCCGGCAGCCAGCTCGCAGACGGCGCGATGCACGCTGCAAGCGCCGCAAGAAAGCATCTCGCCGGTGTGAAATACGAGGATGTGCCGACGTCGAAACCAACAAAGCGCGCAACGGGCGTAGTTCCGCAGAAGCCGATAGGGACCAGAAGACGTTAGGAAGGTTCCGGGCTGTCCTAATTTGTCCGCATTGGCCGCGCATCCAGTTCGCAGGGCCGTATCATGATGCGCATCGCTGCAGTTCTCATTTTTACAGCGCTGCTCGCGGCTTGTTCCGGGAGCGACAGAGTCGAAGGCATTGTTCGCGGCTTGGCAAACACGCCACCGCACTCGCCGGCGCAATACACTGCGCCCAGGAGCCATTTGGACGGTGGTGCTGCGCGTGCGGCCGAAACGCCCGTCAAACCTGCGGCCGAGCCGCAACCGGAAGCCAAGAAGCCGATTCAGAATCCTGCCGAAGAGTAAGCTTTCGGCTTGACCGCACTGCGCAGGCGCGAGCGGTTCTGAACAGATCGCAGCCGCGTCACTGCTTGGCGGTGGCCTTGCTTGCGAGGCCGCGCAGGCCATCCGCCATGGTATCGATCATCGCGTTGGTTCCTGCTGGTAGCCCGTGGCGCTGCGCGAGCCCGCTCGGCTCGTTGTAGGACAGCCATACCTTGCCGTTCGCGTCCTGCCAGACCAACGCCTTCAACGGCAGATCGATGCCGATTGTCTGCTCCGCCTGCATGAGCGGCGTGCCGGCCTTGGCGTTGCCGAAGATGAGCACTTCGGTTGGTCGCAACGACAGTCCGACCTGCGCAGCCCCCGCGGAATGATCGACACGCGCGAATACGACTATGCCTCTTGCCCTGATCTCCGCTTCGAGCCGATCCATGGTCTCCTTCGGCCCGTAGTTGCTTGGCAGCGTGATCAATCCATCTGCAGCCATGGCATGCGCTCCGATGTAGCCGTCATCCCAGTTCGAACGTGGTGACACCGAACACCCGCTCGAGAAGCAGCTGACGGATCGCCCCGGTATACATCCGCGCGGTCTCGAATACCGGCGCAAGGCCGTGGCCTTGGGCGAGCGCAAGCGCAGCGCGATTGACGCTCGGCACGTCGAGAAAGACTTCGCCCGCGCCGGCGGCCGCGGTCAACGCCGCGAGCACGGCCTCGGCCGCGGCGCGGTCGTCGGCGACCAGCGGCCCGATCTTGTAGCCGCGCCGGCATGGACGGATCACGCCCCATGCGGCAAGGGCGCCGTTGCGCACGAGCGCGCGGCCGATATGGCCGCGCGCGTTGATCCACGCGCGCAGGAACGCCGTGCGCGGCGCCGGAAAGACCCGCGCATCGTCGGCCTCCAGCATTGCAAAGGGTAGCTGTGCCAACGGCAGGATGCCGGCCGTCGGGGCGGAGAGAGGACCGATCGTGCCGCCATAGCGGATATTGGCATAGGCGAGCCGGAATCCGGATTTTCGATAATTGGCCTGTTGCGCCACCACGCCGTCGAGGCCGATGGTGCGCGCGCCGGCATGCGCAATCGCCGCGTTCCAGATGCGAAGCCCGTAGCCGCGCCCGCGCAGATCGGGCCGCACGATATAGAAACCAAGGAAAGCGAACCGCTCGTCGTAATTGAGACAGGAGATGGTCGCGGCTGCCGCGCCCTCGACTTCGCCGACGAGAAACCCCTCGCGATCGACGGTAGCAAAGCTCGCGGCGTCGCCGAGACCGGGATTCCAGCCTTCACCCGCCGCCCAATCGACGGCGAGCGCGATCTCCTCGGGCCGCATCACCCGAATGCGCAGGTCACTTGCGCAGGTCATTTCGGCTTGGTCGCGCTTAAGCGCGCAACCCCTTTCCCTTCAGCGCGGCGCCGATCTCATCGAGGATTGCGGGATCGTCGATCGTGGCCGGCATGGTCCAGGGCTCGCCATCGGCGATCTTCTTCATGGTGCCGCGCAGGATTTTCCCCGAGCGCGTCTTCGGCAGCCGCGCGACCGTGATCGCAAGCTTGAAGGCTGCGACCGGTCCGATTTTTTCGCGCACGAGACCGACGCACTCCTGCTCGATCTCGTACGTGGGTCTGTTGACTCCGGCCTTGAGCACGATGAAGCCGCAGGGGACTTCGCCCTTGAGCTCGTCTGCGACGCCGATCACGGCGCATTCGGCGACATCCTTGTGCGCCGAGAGCACCTCCTCCATCCCACCGGTCGAGAGCCGGTGGCCGGCGACGTTGATGATGTCGTCGGTGCGGCTCATGACATGGATGTAGCCGTCTTCGTCCTTGAAGCCGGCATCGGCCGTCTTGTAGTAGCCGGGAAACTCGGCGAGATAGCTCTCCTTGAAGCGTTCGTCCTGCTGCCACAGCGTCGGCAGGCATCCCGGCGGCAGCGGCAACTTGATGACGATCGAGCCGATCTTCTTCGCCTCGACCGGCTTGCACGCGTCGTCCACGACATCGACTTGGTAGCCCGGCATCGCCACCGACGCGGAGCCGTACTTCACCGGCAGCTGTCCCAAGCCCAAGGGATTGCCCGCGATCGCCCAGCCGGTCTCGGTCTGCCACCAGTGGTCGATCACCGGCACCTTGATGAGCTTCTCCGCCCATTGCACGGTGTCAGGGTCAGCGCGCTCGCCGGCGAGGAAGAGAGTGCGGAACTTGCCGAGATCGTGCTGCGCGAGCAGCTTGCCTTGCGGATCCTCTTTCTTGATCGCGCGGAACGCCGTCGGCGCCGTGAACAGGGCGACGCAGCCGTGCTCGGCGATCACGCGCCAGAACGCGCCGGCGTCGGGCGTGCCGACCGGCTTGCCTTCGTAGAGGATCGAGGTGCAGCCGTGCAGCAGCGGCGCGTAGACGATGTAGCTGTGGCCGACGACCCAGCCGACGTCGGAGGCGGCCCAATAGACTTCGCCGGGCTCGACGCCGTAGAAGTTCTGCATCGACCATTTCAGTGCCACCATGTGGCCGCCGTTGTCGCGCACGACCCCTTTCGGCCGTCCGGTCGTGCCCGACGTGTAGAGAATATAGAGCGGATCGGTCGCCGCCACCGGCACGCAATCGTAGACCGAGCGCGCGAACACGATCGCCTCCTCGCGCAGCTTGCCCCAGTCGTGATCGCGGCCGGCGACGAGTGTTGCTTCCTCCTGCGGGCGCTGCAGGATGAGGCACGCCTCGGGCTTGTGCCGGGCGAGGCGGATCGCCTCGTCGAGCAGCGGCTTGTATTTAACGATGCGACCCACCTCGAGGCCGCAGCTCGCGGACAGGATTGCTTTCGGCTTGGCATCATCGATGCGGGTTGCGAGCTCGTTCGCGGCGAAGCCGCCGAACACCACGGAGTGCACGGCGCCGATGCGCGCGCAGGCCAGCATGGCGATCACCGCTTCCGGCACCATCGGCATGTAGAGCACGACGCGGTCGCCTTTTTCGACGCCGAAATTGCGCAGGACCGCGGCAAGCACCTGCGTCTCCACCTGCAGGCGATGATAGGTGATGCTGCGCTTTTGCCCCGCCAGCGGGGAATCGTAGATGATCGCCGCCTGCTCGCCGCGCCCGCGCAAGACGTGGCGATCGACCGCGTTCCAGCAGGTGTTGCAGACGCCGCCGGTGAACCAGCGCCCGTAGACGCCGGCATTGGCATCGAACACCTGCTTGGCCGGCTCGATCCAGTCGATGTCCCGCGCCGCTTCAGCCCAAAAGCCTTGCGGGTCGCGCTGCCAGCGCGCATAGACGTCGTAGTAACGGCTGGTGCGGGCGTCCATGGGACCTTCTCCCTCGGCGGCTCTCCATCACGCTGGTATGGCCTGCATTTTGAAGCCGTGCGTCAGCTTTGCAAGTCACGCGAGTCGCACAAATCGGCCATGCGACAAGGTGCTGGCGCGCAGCGCCGCCTTGCGGTTTGATCCCACGCCGCGCGCGGCTGTCCGCCCTCCATTTTTTGCAACCTCCCCCTGTGATCGCCGATCCCCTCTTTTTCCTGCTCGCCATCGTAGCAGTAATCCTTCTCGGCCTCTCCAAGGGCGGCTTCTTTGGCCTTGGTGTGATGGCGCTGCCATTGATGTCGTTGTCCGTCCCGCCGCTGCAGGCGGCCGCGATCATCCTCCCCACCGTGCTCGCCCAAGACGCGCTCACGGTGTGGACCTATCGGCGCGAATGGAGCCCGTGGAATCTCAAGATCATGATTCCAAGCATGGCGGCAGGGATCGCCGTCGCAGGACTATTCGCGGCGCACTCACGGCCGCCCATATTCGCCTGGCCATCGGGCTCATCGCCGGCGTGTTCGTGCTGCGGCATTGGCTTGGCGCGCGCTTCCAGCGCTTGTCGTCGCGGCCTTGAGTGCTGACTGGCATCGTGTGGGGCGCGGTCGGCGGCTTCACGACCATGCTGGCCAATGCCGGCGGCCCGGCCTGGCAGATGCATCTGTTGCCCCAGCGACTCGACAAGTTCACCTATGTCGGCACCTTCACGATTCTATTTGCCGCCAGCAACATCATGAAAATTCCAGCCTATGGCGCGCTCGGCCAATTGACGGGCGAAAATCTCTTGATCGGAACGGTGCTGCTGCCGCTGGCGGTGATCGCCAACTATGCGGGCCTTTGGCTGGTGCGGCGGACGCCGGCCGAGCTGTTCTTTCGCATCGTCTATGTGTTGATGTTCTTCATCTCGCTCGAGTTGATCCGCAGCGGCATTATCGGAATCCTGAGCGCGTGAGCGCATTCGATCTCCCTTCCTTGCATGACCATCATCGCCGATCCGCTGTTTTATCTGCTCGCGCTTCCCGCCATTACCGCGCTCGGACTCGGCAAGGGTGGCTTCGCGGGCGTGGGCATGATCTCCACACCCCTGCTTGCGCTCACCGTGCCGCCGCTACAAGCAGCCGCGATCCTGCTGCCGATCCTGCTGTGCCAGGACGTGATTTCGGTGTGGGTCTACCGGCACCAATGGAGCGCCTGGAATCTGAAGGTGCTGCTGCCCGGCGCGGTGGTCGGCGTCGGCGCGGCCTGGCTGTTCGCAGCCTATGTGCCGAACGCCTATGTGGAGATCGCGGTCGGCGTGACCGGCGTTTGCTTTGCGCTCTACAACTGGTTCGGCAAGGTGGCGGCGCACCCGCAGCGACCGACCGTGATGGTGGGGATGTTCTGGGGCTCGCTCGCGGGCTTCACTTCGACCATCATCCAGGTCGGCGCCCCGCCCTATCAGGTGCACATTTTGCCGCAGCGGCTCGACAAGCTCACGCTGATCGGCACGACCATCATCTTCTTCGCGCTGGTGAACGTGATGAAGCTCGTGCCGTATTTCGCACTCGGTCAGTTCTCGCCGCGAACGCTCGGGACCTCGGTCGTGCTCCTGCCGTTTGCGATCGCCGCCAACTTTTTCGGGCTATGGCTGGCGCGCCGGACCCCGACCGAGCTGTTCTACCGGATCACCTATCTCCTCATGTTTCTGATCTCGCTCGCTTTGATCTGGCAAGGCGGCAGCGCGATTGCCGCGTCAATTTGACAATGCGCCGCGGCCCTTGAAATGATACGGATGACTGAACGGATGAGTGCGCCGTGACGCGGACGCCCTACGACCTCGATCTCGATCGCAACCCGGCGAATTTCCAGCCGCTCACCCCGCTCTCGTTTCTGGAGCGCTCCGCCGCGGTCTTTCCCGACCACCCCGCCATCATTCACGGGCCCTTGCGGCGCAGCTACGCCGAGTTCTATGCGCGCTCGCGGCAGCTTGCGTCTTCGCTAGCGAAGCGCGGCATCAAGCGCGGCGATACTGTTTCGGCCCTCCTCGCCAACACGCCGGCGATGCTCGAATGTCACTACGGCGTGCCGATGGCGGCCGCCGTGCTCAACACCATCAACACGCGGCTCGACGCCGCGATCGTTGCTTTCCAGCTCGACCACGCCGAGGCCAAGGTGCTGTTCACCGACCGCGAGTTCTCGAAGCTCGCCAAGGAGGCGCTCGCGCTCGCCAAGGTCAAGCCGCTGGTCATCGATTACGACGACCCGGAGTTCACGGGCGCTGGCGAGCGGGTCGGTGCGATCGGCTATGAGGATTTCGTCGCGGCCGGCGATGCCGACTTCGCCTGGAAGATGCCCGACGACGAGTGGGATGCGATTTCCCTCAACTATACCTCCGGCACCACCGGCGATCCCAAGGGCGTGGTCTATCACCACCGCGGCGCCTATCTGCTGGCGGTCGGCAATGTGCTCACCGGCAGCATGGGCAAGCACTGCGTCTATCTCTGGACGTTGCCGATGTTTCACTGCAACGGCTGGTGCTTCCCCTGGACGCTCTCGGTGGTCGCCGGCACGCATGTGTGCCTGCGCCAGGTGCGCGCCGCGGCGATGTACGACGCCATCGCCGGTCACAAGGTCACCCATCTGTGCGGCGCACCGATCGTGATGGCGACGCTGCTCAATGCGCCGCCGGAGGAGAAAAAGCCGCTGCCGCACGTGGTCGAGTTCTTCACCGCGGCGGCGCCGCCGCCGGAGGCGGTGCTGGCGGCGATGAAGGCCGCCGGATTCAACGTCACTCATCTCTACGGGCTGACCGAGACCTACGGTCCCGCCGCCGTCAACGAATGGCGCACCGGCTGGGATACGCTCTCGCCCGCCGAACAGGCGGCGTTGAAGGCGCGTCAGGGCGTGCGCTACGTGCCGCTCGAGGCGCTCGATGTGCGCGATCCCGACACGCTCAAGCCGGTGCCGTGGGACGGCGAGAGCATGGGCGAGGTGATGTTCCGCGGCAACGTGGTGATGAAGGGCTATCTCAAAAACAAATCGGCGACCGAAAAAGCGTTCGCCGGCGGCTGGTTTCATTCCGGCGACCTCGGCGTGATGCATAGCGACGGCTATATCCAGCTCAAGGACCGCTCCAAGGACATCATCATCTCCGGCGGCGAGAACATTTCCTCGATCGAGGTGGAGGACGCGCTCTACAAGCATCCCGCGGTCGGCGCTGCCGCGGTGGTGGCCAAGCCCGACGAGAAATGGGGCGAGACGCCCTGCGCCTTCATCGAGCTCAAGCCGGGGCAAAAGGCAACGACGGACGATCTCATCGCCTGGTGCCGCGAAAATCTCGCGAGCTACAAATGCCCGCGCTACGTGGTGTTCACCGAACTGCCGCGCACCTCGACCGGCAAGATCCAGAAATTCAAGCTGCGCGATATGGCGAAGGCGGTGTGAGCTGATGCGGGCCTAAGCGGCGACCTGGAATCGTGCGATGACCGCGGCCGGGATCGGCACACCCTTCATTTTGACGGGATCATCCGGGTCGCGCCCAGCCCAAACCCGCATCTCGCTGCCTTCGACGGCAAGCTCGCCGCCGATCGAGATGCGGTGCGAGACCTCGAAGCTCGAGCGGCCAAATTTGCTCACTTCGGAGGCAATGTCCGCCACGTCGTTGAATTTGGCGGGCTTGAGAAACCGCGCCTTGGCGCCGACCAAGGGAATTCCGACGATGCCGAAGGCCGGTGCCAGCTCCTTCGGCTTCACCCCCAGCGCCTGCTCGAACAGCCGCCAGGCGCTCCAGTCGAAATACTCGAAAAAACGGCTGTTGAACACGATGCCTGCCGGGTCGCAATGACCCCATTCGACCGTGAATTGCCGGCGATAGACGAGATTGGCCATGCCCAGGGCGGTTTTCCTTACTGCTAGCTTACGGCACAAAAACCCGCCTGTGCACAGGATGTCAAATCGCGCGGCCCGGGCGCGATCCGGACCGGTTTAAGCCGCAATTTCAGGGGACTAATTCCTTCCTCAGGGCAGACCAGCAATCAAGTGGCGGCCGGGGGGCGGAAACTGCAATGGTTTTCGCGGGGGCATCTTAAAGCTCACTGTCGAAGTTCGGGTCGTGTCGATGCGCGTAGAGGGCAGCGTATTGAGTGCGAACGGCCGACCGTGCGCAATTGCTGCGCTGGCCGCGGCGCGCTGCGCTCTGCGCGGCGGTTGCGTCGCGCTTTTTGCCATTACTCTCGCTGCTGCGCTCGCGCGGCAAGTGCGCGCGGAGACGCTGCCGGAAGCGCTGGTGCGCACCTATCAAGGCAATCCGCAACTCAACGCCGAGCGCGCGCGATTGCGCGGAGTGAACGAAGGCGTCCCGCAGGCACTCGCAGCATACCGGCCGCAGCTCTTGGCCACACTGACCGGCGGTGTGCAGCAGGTGCGCAATTTGTTTTTCGACAACACTATTCAAACCACGACGCTGAACACCTGGACTATCGGCTTCACCGTCACGCAGACGCTGTTCAACGGTTTTAAGACCGCCAATAGCGTGCGCCAGTCGGAGGCGCAGGTGATGTCGGGACGCGAGGCGCTACGCAATACCGGGCAAGGCGTGCTGATTGACGCCGTGACCGCCTACACGAACGTCATCGCCAACCAGAGCCTCGTGGAGGCACAACGCATCAACGTCACCTTTCTCCGCGAGCTGCTCGGCACCACCAAGAAACGTCTCGAGGGCGGCGACGTCACGCCGACCGACGTGGCGCAGGCGGAGGCGCGGCTGAGCCGCGGGCAGGCCGATCTCAACGCCGCGGAGGTCGGGCTCGCGATCAGCCAGGCGCTTTACGCCCAAGTCATCGGCGCGCCGCCGGGCCGGCTGGTGCCGCCGGGGTCAATCGAACGGTTGCTGCCGCGCACGCGCGAGGAGGCGATCGCGGTCAGCCGCAAGGAGCATCCTGCCATTCTCGGCGCGATGTACGACATCGATGTCGCGCAGCTCGGCACCAAGATCGCGGAAAGCAGCTTATTGCCGACCGTCGGGGTACAGGCAGGCCTGCAGCACCAATGGGAGGCCGATACCGGCCTCACCACCAAGCGGAGCGATATCGCCTCGCTGCTCGCAACGACGAACGTGCCGATCTACGACGGGGGGCTCGCGGCCTCGCAGATCAGGCAGGCGAAGGAAATTGCCATGCAGGCGCGCATCGTGCTCGAGCTCGTCCGCAATGTTACCCAAACGGGGGTGCTGGCCGCCTGGGTGACGTATGAAGGGGCGAAGGTTGCGCTCGCCGCCGCCGAATCAGAGGTGCGCGCCGGCACCATCGCGCTCAGCGGCGTGCAGAAGGAAGCGGCGGCGGGACAGCGAACGACGCTCGATGTCCTCAATTCGCAACAGGACCTCACCGCGGCGCGCGCGCGGCTGATCGGCGCGCAACGCGACCTGGTGATCGCCGCCTATGCGCTGCTCGGCGCCGTCGGCCGCCTCGACGTCAAGACGCTCGGCCTTAACACGCCGGATTACGCGCCCGAAGTCCACTATCACCAGGTCCGCGACGCCTGGCACGGCCTGCGCACGCCGTCGGGCCAATAGCCATTCTGCGGCGTCGCGCGAGCGCGGCACCGTCGATCAGCAGACCCAGACTCTCACGTAGCCTCGCCGGGTCGGAAGCCAGCGCCAGCAGCCGTCATCGCCGTAATAGGCATAGACGCCAAATCCGCGAAAGCCGCGGCGGAAATGGGCGACGTGATGGAAGCGGCCGACCCCGCCGACGTGAGCAACGCCGTGGAAGCCGCCGTGGCCGTGGCCAACGCTGTGGACGGCGCCGCCATGAAAGCCATGCCCGCCGCCGTGTCCGCCGCCGTGGCCTCCGCCGTGGCCGCCGCCATGACCTCCGCCGCGAGCCGTCGCGACGTTTGGCGCGAGCGCCGCGGCAACGATCGCCGTCGTGATGGCAATAGCAATGGCCGTTTTTCGCAGCATGGTTCTGTTCCTCCCTAAGCCATCCATCCCGCCGGCGATGCTAATCCCGGCGGCTGAACCGAAGCTGAATGCCGGATCACGGGGTAGGTGACATAGGCGCCATGCCGGCTCTGCACCCATCTTCCGACCACCCTGTCAGGTGGGTGTAAGCAAACTAATGCACACTACGATCGCGCGCCTCGTGTGGCACGCAGTGCCGCGCGGGCTGGAAGCAGGCTTTTGCCGGATCGTTGGCGGCTCACATCGCATCAGGAGAATTTGTCGTGGTTCTCATCGCCTACTACGTCGCCTTCATGATCGCCGGCGATCTCGCCGCCTATGCCATCGGCCGCCTCGTCGAACTCGAGTTCGGTAGCCATGTGAGCCTCATCGTCTTCCTCGCGCTCTACTTTCTCTTCTTATGGGTAGCGTGGGTGCTTGCGGTGTGGCTGACAAAGCCCGAGCACGTCGAATCTGAGGGCGTCAGATCGGCGTAAACATCCGACCCGGCGCGGTGGGCCGGCGAAAGAGGCCGTCGCTTCTCACAAGACTGCGCTAGCGAGCGAAGCTCAGCGAGAACTTCGCCCCGCCGGTTGGGCGGTTCTCGACGCTGATCGTCGCCGCATGGGCATCGGCGATGCGCTGGACGATCGAAAGTCCCAGCCCGGCGCCTTCTATCCGCCGTCGGTCGCGCCGCCAGAACCGTCGAAAAATCAGTTCGCGCTCGTCCGCTTTGATCCCCGGGCCCTCGTCGAGGACGCGCACCGTGCCGCCATCCTCGACCACGATCTCCACCGTCGTCCCAGGCGGAGAATAGTTGATTGCATTCTCGACGAGGTTACGGATCGCGCGCGACAGCATTTCCGCGTTGCCATTGACCCACACGGGCCCGTCGCTGCCGCTCAAAGCGATGTTCTTGCCTTGCGCCAGCGCCAGGGGGGCCGCGAACTCCGCCACCTCGGCGCAGATCGCACGCAGATCGGCCCTCTCCAGAGGATCGATCGACAAAGTCTCCAATTCCGCGATGTCGAGCAGCTGATTCACGATCCGCGCCATGCCGTCGATATCCTTATGCAGCGCTTTGCTTACCCCCTGATCGGTCAAGGCGTCGATGCGCGTGCGCAGGATGGTCAGCGGGGTGCGCAATTCATGCGCCGCGTCGGCGGTAAACTCCCGCTGCACGCGAAATCCGGCCTCGAGCCGATCGAGCGCCTGGTTCACCGCCTCTACGAGGGGCAAAATCTCTTTCGGAATTTCTTCGGGCGGCAGCCTCACGTCGGTTCTTCGCGGGTTGATTTTTTTCGCCATTTCCGAGGCGTTGAGCAGCGGCCGCAATGCGCGGCGGAAAATCACGATATCGATCGCCAAAAGAAAAAGGAGGATCGGTAGCGTGATCCATCCCACGCGTTTGAAAAAATCGGCGACGATGTCATCGACGATGACGTCCCGATGCGCCAGATCCTCCCCGGCCTGAACCCACACCTTGCGGCCATCCATTTGCTTGACCAGGCTGACGCCGGAGAACGCTGCCTTGCCGCGTCGCGATTCTAGATAGGTGACGTCGGATGCACGCGGATCGGTCGGGAATATCGGCGACCGGTCTTTGAGCGAGGAGAACAGAGCCCGGCCGGTGTCGTCGATGACCGCATAAGCGTACCGTCCGACCGCCGGCGAGTAGATGTCCTCGAGCGCCGGCGGCAGATCGAGCGTCCAATTTCCATCCGGCCGCAACACGAGATAATGCGCAACCAGTTGCGCCTGCTCGTGCATGGCTTGATCGTGCAGGTCGTTTGCCGCCCACTTGAAAAACCAATAAAGCACCACCGGCATGACGATCGCGGTGATCACCAGCGCGATCACATGCAAGAAAATGATCCTGGAGAAGATCGATTTGAACGCAATCATACCGACACTTTAGCTCGTCATTGCGGCCGAGCCGCTGCAGCGGCGCGATTTCCACGACCGCCGGCGACGGTCATGGATTGCCGCCTCGCGGGCTCGCCCGCCTCCCGCAGTGACGAATCGGAGCTTTTGCGTGGTGTCACGCCGCCTTTTCCTCGGATATGAGGTATCCGACGCCGCGAATGGTGTGGATTTCCACCTTAGCGCCGCGCTCGGAAAGCTGTTTGCGCAGGCGGTGGACGTAGACCTCGACCGCATTCGAGGCCACCTCGCCGGAGAGCCCGAAAATGTGGTCTTCAACCAGCTTCTTCGAGACCACGCGATCCTTGCGACGCATCAGCAGTTCGAGCACCGCCGTCTCGCGAGCCGACAGGACTTGCGGCTTGCCGTCGATGAATGCCTGCCGGCTTTCGGTGTCGAATGCGAGGTTCGCGACTTGCAGCGAGCGCCCGAGCAGTTGGCCAGGGCGCCGCAACAGCGCCTCCAGGCGCGCCAACAGCTCTTCGAACGCAAATGGTTTGACGAGATAATCATCTGCGCCGCTGCGCAAGCCGCTGACGCGATCCTGCAACCCTCCGCGGGCGGTGAGCACCAGAACCGGCAGCGGGTCCTCGCGCTGGCGTATCTCGCGCAGGATGGAGAGCCCGTCGCCATCCGGCAAACCGAGGTCGAGAACCATGGCGGCGTAACGGGTCGTCGCTACCGCCGCCTGCGCCTCCGCCGCGGTCATGAGCAGATCGGTCTCATAACCTGCCGTTTTGAGACGCTGAGTGAGGAGCTGCGCAAGCTCTTCGTTGTCCTCGACTAGCAGCAATCTCATTCGCAACCGCTCCGATTACCCTCGCGTCGGCGAGGCGAATGTACCACGTCGCATCATTCGACGCATCGCCGGGATGTTCAGCTTCGCGTAAGCATTGCGCAGGCTCGGCGCATGAGCAAAGCCTCCGCGTGCCCTTTTCGCCACACCTTCCTCGCCATCGATCACGACATCGCGCTCGAAAGGCATCCGTCAGGTGCAGGTAATCGAAATGATGCTTAATCGCCCGCCATGGAGCTGCTCACTCGTCCATCTCAGCCCTCTGGGCATGCCATGCGGGTTGATTCAGAATACCCGCGGAGCTGGCGCGACCTTCGTCGCCGCGAATTTCTATTCTGGTTTTTTGTGCTCAGTTATGTTCCCGGCATTGCGATCATCATTGTACTCATGGATCGCTTCGGTAGCGATGTTCTGGATCGCATAGGGACCTACTTTTCCGCTGTCTGGTTGGTGGGGTTTGCCGGCGCAAGTTTCTATCGACAGCATTTCCACTGTCCGCGCTGCCACAAGTTTTTCTTTCGACGATTCAAGCTGCTCGAACCTTACGCCCGCAACTGTGTCAATTGTAACCTCGCGTGCGGGGCGCTCGATCCATGAACGGAATCATCGCCTTCGCATTGCGCATGCGCGCGCTCATGGTGGCATTTTTCGTTCTGGTCATGATCGCCGGAATCGTTGCCTTCGCTCGATTGAACATAGAAGCCTATCCCGATCCGGTTCCTCCGCTCGTCGATGTCGTCACGCAGAATCCCGGCCAGTCGGCGGAAGAGATCGAACGTTACATCACCATTCCGATCGAAGTGGGCGTGGCTACCGCGCCCTACCTTTCGGCGATGCGCTCGATCTCGCTGTTCGGCCTTTCCGACGTGAAGCTGCAATTCACCTATGACCTGACCTACGAGGAGGCGGAGCAGAGGGTCTTGAATCGGCTGAGCCAGTTGCCCCCGCTGCAAAACCAGTCGCAGCCGACGATCTCGCCTTGGAGCCCGACCGGCGAAATCTACCGCTATCAACTCGTTGGACCGCCCGGCTACAGCGTGATGGACCTCAAGACCCTGCAGGATTGGATCATTGCCCGCCGTTTCCGCGCCGTGCCGGGCGTCATCGACGTGACCGGCTGGGGCGGGAAAACCAAAACCTTCGAAATCCAAATCGACCGCGACAAGCTCGTGGCCTTTGGCCTGACGTTGCCGCAGGTTTTGCAAACGTTGAGCAACAGCAACATTAACGTGGGCGGCAACACCGTCAATATCGGTCAACAATCGGCAGTCGTGCGCGGGGTCGGACTCATTCGCTCGATGAGCGATATCCGCAATACGATGTTAACGGCAGCAAACGGGAACCCGGTGTTTCTCAGCGACATTGCCGTGATCATCGTTTCAAACAAGCCGCGGCTCGGAATTGCCGGCCGGGACGACCAGGATGACATCGTTCAGGGAATCGTGTTGATGCGGCGCGGCCAGCAAAGCCTGCCCACAATCCGTCGCGTCGAAGCAGAAGTCGACAAGATCAACACGTCAGGCATTCTCCCGCCGGGGATTCGTATCGAGCGCATTTACGATCGCAGCGAGCTCATCAGCCTGACCACCCATACCGTCCTGTTCAACTTGGTCTTCGGCATGATTCTCGTGTTTTTCGTTCAGTGGCTGTTTCTGGGAGATTTGCGCAGCGCCCTTATCGTGTCATCGACGATTCCATTCGCCCTCTTCTTTGCTATCAGCATCCTGGTCTTGCGGGGAGAATCCGCCAATCTCCTTTCGGTTGGCGCCATCGACTTCGGCCTCATCGTCGATGCGACTGTCATCATGGTGGAAAACATCTTTCGCCACCTTGCCGAAGGCGCGCCCCTCAATGGAGCCGCTGAAGCTGCGGCACCTGCGGGCCTTCGCGGAAAACTCGCGACGATCTTTCGTGCCGCGACCGAGGTCAACCGAGCGATCTTCTTTTCCGCCGCGATCATCATCGTCGGCTTTATTCCCTTGTTCACGCTGAGCGGGGTCGAGGGCCACATATTCAGCCCGATGGCAAAGACTTACGCCTATGCGCTGGCCGGAGCTCTGATCGCGACCTTCACCGTCGTGCCCGCCTTCAGTGCGTACCTGCTCCACGAGCGCGTGCGCGAGACGGAGACGATCGTCGTCAACCTCTTGCGTCGCATCTATAGCCCGGTGGTCGCATTTGCAGTCGCCCACAGGATTTTGGCGCTCGCTGCAACGGGACTATTATTCGTGCTCGCGTTGCTTTCCGTCCGCTTCCTGGGCCTCGAATTCCTGCCGCATCTGGAGGAGGGAAATCTCTGGATTCGCGCAACCATGCCACCTTCGATCTCGCTGGAAGAGGGCAACGACTTCGTCAATCGCATGCGTTTGGCGATTAAG
>Ga0306922_10000922_pt1 | contig 25544 bp, 25 predicted proteins | sample sta12Cox44000082_FD_203758 | JGI IMG/M metagenome (GOLD analysis project Ga0306922, IMG submission 203758) | Lab enrichment of tropical soil microbial communities from Luquillo Experimental Forest, Puerto Rico - statoxic.12C.oxic.44.000.082 (v2)... | ecosystem: Environmental > Terrestrial >... | reverse complement strand
CATACCGGCGGCTCAAGCCGAGGCCTTCGCGTACAGTGTGAAGATCGTCTGCGGTAAACAGACCGAGACAAACTGTTGTTGTGTGGCAGGCGCGCGGCCGGGCGTGTACGCGACCGAAGTCAACATTCAAAATCTCAATCTCGTGCCGGCGCCGGTTGTGAAGCTCGTCGTACCCTTGATCAACTCGGGCGCCGTTGTTGCGCGTGAGCCCAACGTCGCCGACCCCTTTAAGATTCCTGGGCGCGCGATCGTGGAGGCCGTCAAACTTCCCCCGTGGGGGGCGACGATGGACGATTGTTGCCGCATCGCGGAGTTGCTGCTGGGCGCGCCCCCGAGCGGAGACACCGGGCTCACCATCGCCCTCCTGACGATCGTGAGCCTGGTCGAGGTGTCCGTCTCTGCGGTCTACACGGCGAACCCTCTGAGCGGGGACGGCATCAGCATCGACGTCGAGTACATTCCGTCGCGACGACTGGGACTTCGTGGCGCGGATTAGGCCGTTGTGAGCCGCGTCATCGTTGCACCCGCGGTGACCCAACATTGCGGCACAGCGGCGCTTTCGCATTTGCCTCCTGCTTGCACCATTCGATCAGCGGATTTGGCTCGCGTTGTATGGGTGCCGTCGGCGCGGGCGTCATCGGAGGCGGTGGCTCGGGTGCGAGCGGTTCCAGTGGCGCCACCGCAATGGGCGGCGCAGCGTTTCGCTGACGCGGCGCACCGCGCGGACGTTCGGGGGCAATGATGTCGGGTGGAACGCCCGGCGGTGCATAGCCAGCGTCGGGCGCCCTGCGGTAATACACTTGGCCGTCTGGTCCGTAGTAGGGAACGAGCCCCTGCGCGTACGCCGTTGTCGTGATCGAGGCGACAAGCGCGAGCATGGTGAGGCGCATCGTCATCTCCTCCCGTAAGCGATCCGCCGCAAAGCGCGATGCGTCATCTGGTGCTGATCGATCTCGGCGTCCGTCGCATGGTGCCAGCCACACTGTTTCAGATCGCTCCACAGTTTGCGAGCGGCAGTGAGCGTCATATGACCGTCGATGCGCTCGTTCGGTCCGATGACGGCGAGGACATCGACGTGATCGTCGAAGATGAGGAAGCAAGCCCAACATGCGGGAGCGCTGTCACCTGCGCGCAGCCACTCCATTTTCATCTGCGTCACCGTAGCCGTTCCACGCCCTCGGCCGGTTGCACCAACCGCATGATGTGATCGGCCCGTTTGTCGAGGGCATTCCGCATCTCGGTTTCGTATTCGTGATGATCGTAAATGGCGCCCGAGCCACGGCCTTCCGCGTGATCGAATAATCGGTCGCGGATGTGTTGCGGAATTTTCCGCTCGATCTGCTCCCACTCTCCCTTAATGGGGCTTTATGTGCAAAGCCAGCCGTTCCGGAGAAGGAGTCACCAGTTTCTAGCGTAACGCGGGTACCTTGGGGCTGCAATTTCGGTCGTTAGTTTCTTGATCAATGCATCGCCGAAAGACTCGAAGCCAACAGATACCACGACAAAAGCGCCTAGACCACCAATGACCAACGACGCGCCACGACAGCCCGATCGCGGGTCAAATCAATAGCCCGTGGTCATCACATGGCGCGATCACGCGCAGGAGATGGATTTGCGAGCAGGGACTGCAGGTCATCAGCACCGTGAACGTAATCATTTATGGCAGCACGAACCCGGGCCATGCCTGACAACTCAGGAACCAGGGGCATACCAGATAGAACCGGTGCTGACCGGCTACGCGCCGCCAGAGCAACTGGTTGTTCGCGGAGTTAGGAGGTCCGGGGCACTGGTTCGCGAGTTCTATAGAAAGCCCGTTGTCCGCCGGCATTCTTGTCGGAGGCGAGTGCCGGCGTTGTCACTCAGACCCCAGGCCGGCGACGACACGCCAAAGAGTGCATGTTGTGGTTGACTCGCCTTAAAGGTGCCCTTTGTCACCCCTACGGCGCCCGACAGCGCGGAAAACGGGTGTCAGCCGCGCCGACGAGGTGATCGAATGATTTGAGCGATGTCCGCTTTTGGCACAAAGCGGACAAACAGCAGACGTGTTCCGTTTGTCCGCTTTCGGGGGTGAAGCGGACATCACCTGCCCTGCTGCGAGTACTGGGCATAGAGTTCTCCGAGCATCGAGTTCTACAGAGTTCTCCGTTCGTAGCACGACACGAACAGTGACATGGAAAATGCCCGCATTTTCAACGGAGTTCCCTGGTTCTCAAGAACTCCGAATGATGGTTCTAAAGAACTCCGAATGACCAGACGACGGCGCCGCACCGTGCCACGATCAGTTCGTTGCGAACAACCGTACGAACCAAACCCCCGCTGGTGTTCAGTAGCTGTTTGCCGCCCTTGCGGTGGCCGACACCGCGTACCACGGCTGTGAGCCCCACCTTGGTTACCCTCTTAACGCGAATCGCTAACGACAGGCCACGGTAGCCGGGTTTCAGGGCAACTCAGCTCTGCCATGACAACCTACGAATAAATTGGCGCCAACCAAAGGAGGGGGAGTGGCACAGGTAAGTGGTAAGGATGCCCCTCTCAAAAATCCAAAAAATGGTCACCCCTCCCCTGGGTGGCCGTGTTCAAATCCGCTTACGCTGCTGAGCAAGAATTAGCTGGTTATCGCTTATGGCTGGGGCGCCGTCGGCCGTCAGTCAACCTCACCGGGCAGCCAGAGCTTCTATGGCATTCGGATTTTGAGCGCTATGTCGAGTGGACTCAGCCCACCTAAGAACATTTTGCACGCGATGTGCGGGATGCGGCGGGCGCGCCGCGCGACTCAGCGTCTCTGGCGAAGAAAAAAAATGGTCCCATTCCCCGGCCTGACGAAGGCTATTCCCGGCTGACTATAGATGATAGCTGTCGATTGTGGGCAGGAGCCATTGAGGACAGAATCATCTAACCTGCATCTGCCAGGTTGTAGGTGGTCGGTCCAATGCCCGATGAAACTCCGGAAGAGGAAAGCCTGCTTGAAGAGGCGGGAGAAATCGAGACGCGGCCGAGCGAAGCGGCTGATCCCCCTGAGATCGTTGCGGCAAAGGTACCCGCAGATATCCGGTCCAGATACGAGGTGCTGAGCTATCGCAACGCGGCCGTTATTCTTGCTGAGACCCGCCCCGCGGAATTCTCAGAGCTGCTAGATGCCCTGCGCTCATTCTCTATTAATACAGAGATGATCCGCCGCGCTGGCGGGAATGAATCTGAGATGCCGAAACTCTTTAGCGCTAAGCTGCGCCCACAAGGCTGGTATGAGACAATCATTCGTGGGGATCTGGTGACAACGCTGACATGGAAAGAACAGATCGGCACTAATAAACGCGGAAAGCCTGTCTACAAGCCACAGTCGAAAGGAGATGCGCCGGCAACGCTATTTGGACGGCCACAAAATCGATTATGTGAAAAACCGCGTGGCGTTCGACCTGGAATGGAACTCAAAGGATCAGACGTTTGACAGAGACCTCTACGCGTTCAACGCATTCTTTATGAGCGGAGCAATTGACGCGGGCGTGCTTGCAACCCGAGGCAACTCCTTGCAGCTTGCGTTGCGGAAATTGCGGATGCCCAAATATGGGGCCAGCACAACTTGGTGGGGCAAGTTAGTTTACCGGCTAAATGCAGGCAGAAACGGCGGGTGCCCGGTTCTTGCTTTTGGCATTACGCCCGCATGTATCAGCGATTGGCAGCCCGCTTGACAGTCTGATGTTCTAGTTACCGGCGCGTTTGACTGTGATAAGCGTATGTTTTCCAGCTAGGTGCATATTCGCTGATCGCCTGGTTTCCCCAAGTGACCCAGCCCTTTCGTACACCGCGGGCAAACAGCTCAAGATAAGGCCCCCGGCTGCAAGACTCGATTAGATCATATTGCTCATCGGGTTTGCGGGAGTGTTCCCCCTTGCGGGTAGCCAGAAAATTCACTTGACGCCGACCGGCTGCTTCAGTGCGGGCGTCCTTTCCGCGTACTCCAAACAAGATCAGTTCCGTTACGTTCCGGAAGTAAAAGCCCACGCCTCGGCCGTCCGGTCCTCCATCTTTCCGAATTTTGTGCCACACGATGTTGGCTTTGTAGGTGAACCCCCAGGCCTCCATCACCTTCAGCCCTTCTGGCAAGAGCGCGTTTGGAACCCAAAGATACAGGTGCGCTGGTTCCATGACGATTTCGGCCACAGGCAGTGCGGCGATTTCTGGCGGACTCAGTGTTTCGTACCGCGACAGCCGCCGGTGCTCAGGGGCCATTTTCCCCGTACGGTTGATAAATCGCCAGGGCGGGTCCGCTAAAATCGTGCGAAACTTCCGGGATCCTGCGAACTGGACCAGTTCTGCTGCTGGATCACTTAAGAGGTTGAGCATGTAATTGGCCACGGCGTGAGGGTGGTCCCGACGGAGCATGAGGTGGTTCTCTTTGTCAAAGAAAGAGGTGATCTGTCCACAATGCACCACGCACACGGTGGAGATCATGTTCAAGATTTGGCATCTCCAACGTTCCCGGTCTTCTGATGAAGCAGGTGGTGCAGACGCGCGCGTGCCGCTGGCCCGCCTCCCGGTGAAGGTTACCTCCGGCTTCCTGTCCAACCTCGATGCCGACCAGGAGCGCAATCCGCAGCTGTTGAAGGAGCGCACACCCGGCGAACGCGCGTTTGTCGATGCCTTCAAGGCCTGGGATCAGTACGCGGAACGCCCGCTGAAGCAAGCGGTTGCCGACTGGTTGCCAGTACTTGTTGGTGACAGGAGCCATTCAAAGAAAGACCCCGCCAACCTACTGAGCTGACGGGGCCTTTTTGGTTGCGGGGGTAGGATTTGAACCTACGACCTTCAGGTTATGAGCCTGACGAGCTACCGGGCTGCTCCACCCCGCGTCAAAACCATCGGAAAAACGGGAAGCGCGGGACCACCCCGCAGCGGCTTATGTAGCAATCGTGACACGGCTTGAAAAGCCCGCGCGCATCGCTTTCGTCTTCCCCATGAGGGACGATGTCGCCTTCAGGCCCGATAATGTCCTATATATTTCCGATGCAGGAGAAACCCGCCTTGCGGCCGAGCGTGGCGGTGGGGGAGGCGTTGCGCGGCGTGGCGCGCGACATCCTCGCCGAGGCACGCGCGGCGATCGAAGATCCGGCGAAGTCCGACGCCGACGCGGTGCACGATTTCCGCCGCGCGATGAAGCGCTGGCGCGCGCTGCTGCGCTTGGTCGAGCCGTTTCTCGGGGAAGAGGCGAGGCGGCTGCGCGACGAGGCGCGCGACCTTGCCCACGCCCTGACCGGCGCGCGCAACGCACAGTCGGCGCTCGACGCGCTTGCCGATCTCGAAAAGCACGGCCTGGCTTTGTCCGCGCGCTCGATCGCCGGACTGCGCCAGCGGATCGGGGCGATCAGACAGGCGGCGGAGACGACGCTCAACGCCGACATGCGGCTGCGCCTCGGCAGCGCCCTCGACCAAGCGGCCGTCGTAGTCGAGCGCTGGCCGCTTCATACCCTGACCTTCGACGACATCGCCGATCAGCTCACCCGCTTCTATCGCGACGCGCGACGAATGATCCCGGCGCATTGGCCGGACACCGATGCGGAGGAACTGCACGAGTTGCGCAAGCGCGTCGTGATCCATCGCTACCAGATCGACATCATCGAGCCGTTGTGGCCGCGCTTCGTCAAGATGTGGAGCGGCGAGGCGCAACGCCTGCGTGATCGGCTCGGCAAGCATCAAGACATGCTGATGCTCGCAAGCCTCACGGGGCCGCATCAGCCGCTTGCCCGCTGGCGCTCGCGTCTGGCGACCGCGATCGCCGAACGCAGGGCCGCCCACGTCGCAGGCGCCGCGCGCATTGCCGCGCGCATTTTCGTCGAAAAACCGAATGCGCTGCGCCGGCGGCTGGCCGCCATGTGGACGGTCGGTCGTTGAGAACGACCGTTACTTGCCGATAGCGGCGAGCAGCCGGGTGATGAACTCGCCCTGCACCGCGACCATTTTCCGCCGGGCGTCCGCCAGCGAAAACCATTGCGCGCGGTCGACTTCGGGAAACGACGCCTTGCGCCCGCTCTTCGGCGGCCATTCCAGCTCGAACCGGTTCGAGGTCAGCGTCGTGGGGTCGAAATCGCCTTCGAGCCCCCAGGCGGTGACGATCTTGCGCCCGCGCTGAACGACCTCACCCAGCGGAAGGAAATCGCCTTGCGGACGTGCTCCGGTTTCCTCTTCGAATTCGCGCTTCGCCACCGCAAGCGCGTCCTCGTCTTCGGAATATTCCCCTTTCGGGATCGACCAGGCGCCCAAATCCTTCTTCGCCCAGAACGGGCCGCCCGGATGCATGAGCAGGACCTCGACCTCGCCGCGTCGTCGGAACATCAAAATGCCGGCGCTGCGCTTGGGCATGGCACTCCTTTGCTCCGGCTCCGACGAGCGGCGGGGCCGCTCACAAGCGGTTGTGCCGGGCGATCGCCCGCGTCACCTCGACCGACGTCTTAGCGTCGGCTTGCTCACGCAAGGCCCGCGCCGCGCGCGCCGCCGGACGGTCGAGGCAGCGCTTGAGCCAGTCCCCAACGCGCGGCGTCGCGGACAGATCCATGTCGATCGCCCGGCTGATCACCGCGGAAACGTTGAGATCGGCGACGGTGAAGTCCTCGCCCAGGAGGTAGGGGCGGTCGGCAAGCGTGCCCTCGAGCACCCTGAAGGGCCCCTCCAGCACCTTGAGCGCCTCGGCGAGCCGTTGCGGATCGCGATCCGCGGGCGGCAGGCGTATGGCGTGCAGCGACCAGATGTTGACGCCGCGGTCGACCTCCTGCACCGACCACAGGGTCCACTGCCAGGCCTTGGCCTCGCCTTCGAGCGTCGTCGGATAGAGCCGGCCGTGTTTCTTGGCGAGATAGAGCGTGATGGCGAGGGATTCCCACAGGACGAAGCCGCCGTCGTCGATCGCCGGTAGGCGGCCGTTGGGATTGATCGCGAGATAGTCGGCCTTGCGTGCGCCGGCCGGACCGATTTCGATCGGGACATGCTCGTAATCGAGATCGAGCTCCTTGGCGATCCAGAGCGCGCGAAAAGCGCGGGTGCGGGCAACACCGTAAATGCGCAAAAGGGTCATCGCAAACCTCTATGGAATCTGCAGCTTGAACGCCTCGATCGCGGCGCGAGCGCGGCAAGCGCAGGTGTTGGCAGCATGACCGCGTCCACCTGCTATTCGGCCTGGATATTGGCGGCCTTCACCAGCTCGCCGCGCACGGCGAGACCTTCCCTGACGATGGCGGCAAGCTCGGCCGGCGTGCTCGCTGCGACCACAAGACCGAGCGTGGCGAGCTTCTCCTTCACGGCATCGGTCGTGAGCACCTTCACCATCGTTTCGTTGAGGCGCGCCAAGAGCGGCGCAGGCGTGCCCGCCGGCGCGAAGAAAGCGACCCAGGACGACATTTCAAAGCTCGGGACGGTCTCGCCGATGGTCGGGATGTCCGGCATGGCCGCGTAGCGGGCCTTCTCCACGACCGCCACGATCTTGATCTTGCCGCTTGCGAGATGGGGAACGGCGGTCGATAGACTGAGGAACGCGACCTTGATGTGCCCGCCCAGCAGATCGTTGATGGTCGCGCCGCCGCCGCGATAGGGCACGTGGACGACGTCGATGCCGGTTTTCTGGCGCAACAGCTCGCCCGCGAGGTGATGGGGGGAGCCGATGCCGGACGAGCCATATTGCAGCTGGCCTGGATTCGCCTTGGCATAGGCGATGAGCTCGGCCACCGAATTGACCGGCAAGTCGACGTGCACCGCCAGGCAGATCATGTTCGCCCCAGCGTTGGTGATCGGGGCGAAGTCCTTCACCGGGTCGAACGGCGTATTTTTGTAGAGAAAGACGTTGCTGGTCATGATGGCGTCGGTGCCGACCATCAGCGTGTAGCCGTCGGCCGGCGCGCGCGCCACATAGGCGGCGGCGATATTGCCGCCCACGCCCGACCTGTTGTCGACGATGACGGATTGGCCCCACGCGGCGTTGAGCCGTTCGGCCACGGTGCGCGCGAGCAAATCGCTGGTCGCGCCCGGCGTATAGCCAACCACGATGGTGACCGACCGCGTGGGATAATCCTGCGCCATCGCCGGCATGCCCATGATCGCCAGGGCGAGCGCCAGCGCACGCGCAAGGATCCGAACAAACCAGGTCATGCGAATGTCCTCCCACGTCCGACCGTCGGGACAGGCGCGATCGCCTTGGTCCACGCGTTTGTCGGTTATGGCTTCGATCGCGCGCGCCGATACTATCGGATAAAGCCGCGACGAAAAAAGCCTCGGCGGCAACGGCGCCACGCGTGGGAAGAACTTAGCTCGCGTAAGATTTTTGGGATCTTTCGCGCGAGCTAGGCTCGCAGCGGCACCTTCACCGCGCTCGCGACGTCGGGTGGCTTCGCGCGCTCGAGCCCCTCGCTCGACAGGTCCACTCCGAACGTATCGAACAGGCCTGTTCTCCCAGCCGCGGTCAATCGCAGCGCGCGGCTGTCGCGCTCCCGGATGAGCCAGCCCAGATCCAAACAGCGACGCCAGATCTGCGCGCCCACCAGCCCGGCGACATGATATCGGCGCTCGCTCCAGTCGAGACAGGGGCGGCAGAAGATGCGTTTGCCCCGCGAGCGCAGATCGGCACCGAACTCGGTCAGAAAGCGCGCGCCTGCATCCGTCACCTCGCCCCCGTCCTCGGTGAGGACGATGTGTCCATTGGCAACGAGCGCATCGGCGATGGCGACGCCGACCTGGCCGGCCAGATGATCGTAGCAGGTGCGCGCGAAGCGGAGCGCGTCATCACGAATCGAGCGCGGCTGATAGCGCGATGGCACCTCGATCGCGGCGACGGCGATGATGCTTTCGAGCATCCGTGCGACCAAGGGCGACGCGATGCGGTAATAGCGATAGCGCCCCTGCTTGGTGACGGCGACGAGCCGCGCCTCGACGAGCTTGAGGAGGTGCTCGCTGGCGGTCGGACGCGAGACTCGGGCGAGATAAGCGAGTTCGCTGCCAGTCAAAGCCTGACCACCCATGAGGGCAGCCAGGATGGTCGCGCGCGCGGTATCCCCGACGAGCGCGGCGACCTCGACCAAGTTTGCGGCCGCGACCATGGAGGAGTTTACCGCCCCGGCGGCGCCGTCAGCAAGCACCGACGGTTCGGCACGCGCCGAAGCGATGGGTAACGACGGACGACAATTTTGCTGCGACCATTGTGACACGTGCGGCATGCACGGGCGAACCAGATACGAGGGATCACCATGAAGCGACAGGCCATTCGCGTCGAGCCGTTGTCCACCTATGCCGAAGCCCGCAAAGTCCCGAGCAGCATGGCCGTCCGGTGCGGCGATCTCGTCTTTGTGTCGAACATCCCGCCCTGCGATCCGGCCACCGGCGAGATCAAGCGCTTGCCGATCGAACGGCAGGCCCAGCTCGTGCTCGAGCAGATGAAGCTCTGCTTGACCACGGCCGGCTCTTCGCTCGACAAGGTCATCAAGTGCACCGTGTATTGCACCGACGCGGCGCATTTCCAGACCATCAATTCGGTCTACGCGCGGTATTTTCCGTCGGACCCGCCGGCGCGCAGCTTCCTCTGCGTGTCCGCCTGGCACGGTCCGTTCGACGTGGAGATCGACTGCGTCGCCACGATCTGAACCGGACGCAAGCCGATTCTCAGGCTTTGCCTTGAGCCGGTAGCCATGCCTTTTGCCGGCGGCGCTTTGCGGCCTCACCCGGCCACCCTTGCATCGGCTGATCGCGGCAGCTTAGCCTGTTCGCCTCCAGGCGGGCTCCATAGCGATGTCAGTCGGTGCTGCAAGGCGGTCGGCCGCCAATCCCGATGTTCCCGATCTCCTGACGCGCGCTCGCGCCATCGCCGCGCTTGCGCGCGAGCGGGCGCAGCAGACCGAAGCCGACCGCCGCGTCGGCGACGATATGATCGAACGCATGCGGCAGGCGGACCTTTTCCGCATCATGCAGCCGCGCGCCTATGGCGGATTCGAATACGGCTTCGACGTGTTCGCGCAGGTCGTTGCCGCCATTGCGAGCGGATGCGGCTCGACCGGTTGGGTTTACGGTCTGCTCGCCTCGCACCAATGGCTCATCGCCTGCTTCTCGAAAGCGGCGCAGGACGAGGTCTGGCAGGATCGCACCGCGCTCGCCGCCGGGACCTATGCGCCGGTCGGCCAGGCGGTGGCGGTCGACGGCGGCTATCGGCTCTCCGGCGTGGGGAGCTTTTGCAGCGGCTGCGACAATGCGCAGTGGCAGCTCCTCGGCGGCATGATCCCGCAAGCGGGCGCAGCCGCGACGCCGGGATTTTTCCTTCTGCGCAGCGCCGACTGCGTCATCGACGACAACTGGCACACCATGGGGCTCGCGGGCACCGGCAGCAAGAACATCGTCGCCCGCGACGTGTTCGTCCCCGCCCATCGCACGCTTGCCTTCGCCGAGCTTATCGATGCCACCGCCCCCGGCATGCGCGCCAATCCTAACCCGCTTTATCGGCAGTCGTTCCTCGCCGTGCTGCCGATCACCATCGTGTCGCCGGTGCTCGGGATGGCGGAAGGCGCGCTCGCCGATTTCCTCGCGATGGCAGGCGTACGCACCACCCGCGGCGCGGTCGCCGGCGGCAACCGCCGCATGGCCGAGCTCACCACCGTGCAGATGCGCGTCGCCGAGGCGAGCGCCTGCATCGACGCGGCGCGGCTCTTGATGTTCCGCGATCTCGCGCAGGCGTTCGAGACCGCCGCGCGCGGCGACCCCATCGGCGTGGACCTGCGGCTGCGCAACCGCCGCGACCAGGCGTTTTGCGTGCGGCTCCTGGTCGGAGCCATCGACGCGCTCTTCCTCGCGGCCGGGGGGCAGGGCTTGTTCCTGGAGCAACCGCTGCAGCGCGCCTGGCGCGACGCGCACGCGGCCGCCTCTCACATCAGCCTGAATTGGGATTCCACCGGCAGCATGTATGGGCAATTCATGCTCGGCCTGGAGCCCAAGGGGCAATATTGAGTCGGACCGAGTGCCTAGGCTCGCTTTGGCCTAATCCGCTCAAGCGCCTGCTCCACCGTCGCGTCCGAAATCCGCGCGCGCGGCCAGCGGTAGAGCCAGCCGTGCACGAGCCAGATCACCAGAAAGCTGAACACGCCGGCGAACACCACGTCGCTGAAGAAATGCGCGCCCGCCGCCATGCGCAACACGCCCACGGCGGCGCCGAAGGCGAGCGCGCCGCCATAGCCGAGCGCGCGCCATTGCGGCGGCACCACCGCGGCGGCAGCCATAGTCCAGAACGCGCCCGATGGCTCGCCGGCGACGAAGGAGCAATTCTTCGGACAATCCCCGCGCGGGTCCCACCACGGACGGAAATGTTCGTCGCCGCCGAACTCGGCCACGTCGATGGGGCGCGGACGGCCCCAGTGCTCCTTGAGCACGAGATTGGCAACGACGCCCGGCGCGAGCGCGAGCGTCACCAGCATCAGTACGATCGCGCGGCCGGGGATGAGCAGCGGCCGGCGCGGGCGGATGAACTTTACCACAAGGGCGACGACCGCAGGCATCGCGACCAGCGTCGTGAGCCAGACGGCAACGTCGCGCGCGCGCAGATAGGTCGGATCATAGGCGCGCCAGAATCCTCCGCGCTCGGGGTCGAAGAACAGCGCGGCGAGCTTGAGGTCGAGGTCGGGCCGGATACCGAAGATGAGGCCAACCGCGGCGGCGACGGCTAACGCGATCACGAGGCCGGTTCGGTTCATGCGGTTGATCCCAAGCGGGTCTAGCCGAGGCGGCGCGCGAGTTCAAATCGGCGCCGCGCGGCAAAAACTTTGACAAGTGATGGGGATGAACGCCTACCGCTGCGGCGGCGGCAGCTCGCGGCAGGCTTGGGTCTCGCCTTGGGCATTGCTACCCCACGGCGACCACAAGTTGCCGCATTTGTCGCAACCGGCGAGCATGGCGCCGAGCACGATCAACAAGGCGATGCGGCCACCTGCGCTTCGCTTCGTACGTCCCTCGGCTCTCGACGTTGCCTTCATGAAACCCCCGCCGGCGACGGCGCGCGCTCCCGTCGCAGCCGCGCGCCCGCACATCCTATAGCAGATTCCCTAACGGATTTCCGGCGGATGTGAGGCCGGATTCGCCGGCAGCGCCGCGCCGGCGGGCCGGCGAAACAGCGGTTTCCAGAAGCCGGCGCTCGCGCCCGCGATCAGCCAATAGGCGAGACCCGCGGCCAGCCCGGCGGCAAGGACCGGCAGCGGCTCGTTCAGCGGAACGCGGGTGTCATCGACGTAGCCGAACAGGCTCCAGCCGATAAAGGCCGAGACCGCGCCATTGGCAGCGTGAAAGATGAAGGAGCGGATGGCGAACGCCTCCGAAATGAGAATGCCGATGGCGGCAGGGAGCCACATCAGGCTCAGCAGCATCACCAGCAGCACCGGCGCGGCGAACACGAAGCCGAAGATCGCGAACGCCTGCGTGTCGGGATGGGCGGCAGCCGCGCCGAGCTTCCATGAGCCGAGCACGATCACCAGCGTCGCCACCACCACCGCCACGACGTAACCGAGCGGCACCAGCACGAAGCGCAGCAGCAGCCGGCCGAGGCTGTCCATTTCAATCCGTCATCGCCATCGCGCGCAGCGCCAGGCGCTCGCGCGCGGAGAGCTTTTCGGTCGCGCTCTTGAGCTGGCCGCAAGCGGCCAGGATGTCACGCCCGCGCGGCGTGCGCACCGGCGAGGCGTAGCCGGCATTGAAGATGATCTCGGAAAATTTCTCGATTCTCTCCCAGTCCGAGCACTCGTACCTGGTGCCCGGCCACGGATTGAACGGGATGAGGTTGATCTTCGCCGGGATGCCCGCGAGCAGCTTGACCAGCGCCTTGGCGTCGGCGAGCGAATCATTGACTCCCTTGAGCATGACGTATTCGAACGTGATGCGCCGCGCGTTGGAAACGCCGGGATAGTTGCGGCAGGCGTCGAGCAGCTGCGCGATCGGATATTTGCGGTTGAGCGGAACGAGCTCGTTGCGCAGCTCGTCGCGCACGGCGTGCAACGATACCGCGAGCATGCAGCCGATTTCGGCACCCGCGCGCGAAATATTCGGCACCACCCCCGACGTCGAAAGCGTGATGCGGCGCTTGGAGATGGCGATCCCCTCGCCATCCGCCGCGATCAGGAGCGCGTCGCGCACCGCCTCGAAATTGTAGAGCGGCTCGCCCATACCCATCACGACGATGTTGGAGACGAAGCGCTCGCGGCCCCCACTGGCGCGCGCGGCTCCCAGCCAATCACCGAGGCGGTCACGCGCGACCATGATCTGGCCGACGATCTCGCCGGGCGTGAGGTTGCGCACGAGCCGCTGCGTGCCGGTGTGGCAGAACGAGCAGGTGAGCGTGCAGCCGACTTGGCTGGAAACGCACAGCGTGCCGCGGTCGGCCTCGGGGATGTAGACGCATTCGACCTCGTGCGGCCGCTCGGCCGAAGCCTCGCCCGAATGTTCGCCCGGCAGCCGCAGCAGCCATTTGCGCGTGCCGTCGACCGAAACCTGCTCGGCCACGACTTCGGGGCGCGCGAGCGTGAAGTGCCGCGCGAGTTCCGCGCGCAGGTCCTTCGACACGCTGGTCATCTCGTCGAAGCCCCGCGCGCCGCGCACGTAGAGCCAGTGCCAGAGCTGCTGCACACGCATGCTGCGCTGGGCCGCCGGCACGCCGATGGACGCGAGCGCCTGCGTCAGTTGCGCGCGCGAGAGCCCCACGAGCGAGGGCTTGTCCGGCGGCACATAGCGCTCGAGCGGCGTCTTTTCGACGAACGCCGTGGACGCCGCGGCGGGCGGCGTCGAGGAGAGGTCGGGGGTTTGAAGCGGTTCGGTCATCGCATCGAAAGGACCATGCCTCGCGGCCTTCTAGCATAGATGGGGTGCCGAGGCTGACCGCGATAGGTCGATCACTCGTCCTTCAGCCGCTCGATCAGCGCCATCGCCGCCGCGGGCGCGCGAACCTTGGCGCCGGAGATCATGTAGATGAACACATCGCGCTTGCCCTGTTGCGGCACGGGCGCCGTGATGGTGGCAAGATCATCGGGCGCGGCGCCGGCGGCCCAACCGCGTGCGCGTTCGGCCCAGAGCTCGAGCGCGCGCGGCGGGTAGCCGGTCTTTTCCTTCTCCGACGTGCGCTGCAGGCGGGCATAGACGAAATCGCCGGTGACGTCGGCGATCAGCGGATGCTTGTCGGATTCCACGACCACCACCGCCACCGAAAACTTGCGCAGCAGCTCGATGAATGCCGGCACGAGGAAACTCTCGTGCCGCACCTCGACCACATGACGAATGGAACGGCCATCGAGCCTCGGCGGCAGCAGCGCCAGAAAGCCCGCGAAATCCTCGGCATCGAACTTCTTGGTCGGCGCCATCTGCCAAAGCACCGGGCCAAGTTTCGATTTCAACTCGAGCACGCCGCTCGCGAAGAAGCGCTCGATCGATTGACCGGCCTCGGCCAGCACCCGGCGGTTGGTCGCGAACTGCGGACCTTTGAGCGAGAATACGAAATCATCAGGCGTCTCGGCCGCCCATTTGCGAAAGCTCTCCGGCTTCTGCGTCCGGTAGAAGGTGGCGTTGATCTCGATCGTGGTGAGCTTGCGGCTGGCGTGTTCGAGCTCGCGCGCCTGCGGCAGCCCCTTGGGGTAGAACGCGCCGCGCCACGGCTCGAAGACCCAGCCGCCGATGCCGACACGGATCATGTGCACGTTGCTCCGGCGCCCGTCGCAAGGCTTGGACGATGGCATTGCGGTTCCCTGCGCGGGTTCCCCATGACCATCTGGACATTGTAGATTATGGCGCGAGTGCCCGTGATGGGCACGCCTTATAAAGCGCGCCCCCCTGTCGAGGCCTATGGCCTGCGGCAGATAAAGCCGATCCGCGCTACCTGGGGGACCATCCGCGGCGGCCGCCCGCAACTCTGCTATGCGGCAGTACGGGCGAAGCGTCGTCTTCCTCGGCCGCCTTATCCTGAAGTTCCGCCGCCATTCGCCGCAACCGCCCCGCGATCGTGAGATCGAAGGTGGCTCGCGACATCGCGATCAAAATCTCGGCCTGGCGACGCAGATATGCACCACTGATCATTGACGCCGACCCCTTGAACGAGGGCTTTCCCGGACAACGACAGAAAGCGCTATCCGTTCCAATATCCGAGCATTTTTGGATCGGGCGGAAGGCAGATGTCCCGCCCGCGGCGGCGCCCTACTTGCACTCCTGCTCGATCTTGTCGAGCGCCTGAGCGAGGCCCTTGAGCGAATACTGGTCGGTCGATTGGGTGCCGCGGCCCGAGGTTCCCTTCACCGTCAGGTCGGCGCCCTTGCGCATGGCATCGACCATGCGCGCCTCCTCGGCAACGTTCTTGATCCAGGCCCCGTCGTTCTGGGTATACATCGGGAACTTGGCGGGGCCGATCTCGGCGGTGGCGTCCGAATTGGTCTTGAACGGATAGCCGATGATGACGGACACCTCGTTCTTCACCTTCTCGGTGGGACGGGTGGAGACGAAGACGTAGGACGGATCGCGCTTGCGCCCCTCCGGCTCGGTCTTGGTGGTCTTCGGCTTGGCGAGGGCGAAGCAGACCTTGTTGCCGCCGGGCGAGGCGGTATACGCGCCCCAATCGCCGTACTGGCCGAGCAAGGTGGGTTGCGCATCGCCCGCGGGGGCCGCAGGCGCCGCGGCGGTCGCGGCCGGTTTGGCCGGCGCGGCAGCGGGCTTCTGCGGCTGCGGCGCGGCGGCAGGTTTTGGCGGCTGTTGTTGCGCAAACGCGACCGACGCCAGCGATGTGGCAAGGATCAATGCGGTGGCAGATCTCATCCCGGTCATCGGCCCACCTCCATGACGGCTGCAGCAATCCGAAGCGGGGAACCCGCAAACAGCATGAACTGCTTGGGGAATTCGGCAATTGGAAGGCGAATGGGATCGCTCCGTCCGCTGGCCGCGCAATATACGGACCAAGCATGTAATACCTCTAGCGTCCCTCGTCCTTCAACCGCCGTCGTTCGTGCTATAGGGTGCCGACACCGTTCGAGCAGCCCGCGCGCGCCCCCCGTGAAAGCCATCCTCTGCCAGCGCTTCGGCACCCCCGACGACCTCATGCTCGCCGATATCCCCGATCCCATCGCCGGGCCGGGCGAGGTCGTGGCCAAGGTGGCGGCGGTGGGGCTGAATTTCTTCGACACGCTGATCATCGCCGGCAAGTACCAGACCAAGCCGCCGTTTCCGTTCTCGCCGGGCGGCGAGTTCGCAGGCGTGGTGAAAAGCGTCGGGGCCGGCGTGACCGCGTTCAAGCCCGGCGACCGCGTCATGGGCTACACCAATTTCAACGCCGCGCGCGAACGCACGGCGGTCGCGGCCGACCACATCGTGAAGCTGCCCGCCGATCTCGACTTCGATCGCGCCGCAGCGCTGACCATCACCTACGGCACCGCCTATTACGCGCTCAAGTATCGCGCCCTGATGCGCCCGCAGGAGACGTTGGCCGTGCTCGGCGCCTCGGGCGGCGTCGGGCTTGCTGCCGTCGAGATCGGCAGCGTCATGGGCGCGCGCGTGATCGCCTGCGCGTCGACCGACGACAAGCTCGCCTTCGCCCGCGCCCACGGCGCGCACGAGGTGGTGAACTACGAACGGGAGGATTTGCGCGAGGCGCTCAAGCGGCTCGGCGGCGAGCACGGCATCGATGTCGTGTTCGATCCGGTCGGCGGCCGCTACAGCGAACCGGCGGTGCGCTCGCTCGCTTGGGAGAGCCGATACCTCGTCGTCGGCTTTGCCGCCGGCGAGATTCCGAAACTGCCGCTCAATCTCGTGCTGCTCAAGGGTTGCGCCGTGCTCGGCGTGTTCTGGGGAGCTTGGGTGCGTCACGACACGAAGGACTACAAGGCCGCCATGGATACGCTCGCCCATTGGTGCGCCGAGGGCAAGCTGTCATGCCACGTCCAGAAGGTCTATCCACTCGCGGAGACGCCGGCGGCGCTCAAGGCGCTCGCGAACCGCCAGGTGATGGGCAAGCTGGTGGTGCGGGTGTGATGCGCGCTTGCGCAGCCGATCGAGGCCTTCCGTAGGCGCCGCGCGTCATGATCCGCTCATTCCCGCGCATAGCGCGTCGAAGACGCGCGTAAACGCGCTTCCGCCGGGAATCCAGGAATGCTGGGTCCCCGCTTTCGCGGGGACGAGCGGGCGGTGATAAGATTGGCTGTGACCCCGCCGGGGTTCGAACGGCAAATGTCTATTGCCTTCCCGCCTTGATCCGCGCGAGCGCAGCGCGCGCGGCCTTGCGGTGCTCCGCGCGCACGTGCCCCGCCACCATGCGTAGCGCGGTGAGCAGCACGGCGGCATCGTCGGTGAAACCGACGAACGGCAACACGTCCGGTATCGCGTCGAAGGGCAGCACGAAATAGGCGAGCGCGCCCACGAGCGCTGCCTTCACCTGCACCGGCGTCGCGTGGTCGAAGGCGCAGTAATAGGCGGCGAGCAGATCCTCGGCGAAGGGCAGCCCCGCCGCCACCCGCGCGGCCTTCCGCCAGAAATCGCGCCGCACGCGCGCCTCGTCGCGATCGCCGCCCGCCTCAAAGCCGCCTTGCCCCCACGCCGCGGCGGGCCCGAACGCCATCGTCATGCGCCGCAACATACCTTCCCTCAATGCGACGCCGCGGCCAAGCGATCCATGGCCTCGGCCAACTTGACGTCGCGATCGGTCACGCCGCCGGCGTCGTGGGTCGCCAGCGTCACCTCGACCCTGTTGTAGACGTTGAACCATTCCGGATGATGGTCGAGTTTCTCCGCGACCAGCGCCGCGCGCGCCATGAAGCCGAAGGCTTCGCTGAAGTCGGTGAACGTGAATTTCCTGCTGATGGCGTCGCGGCCCTTCACCTCGCTCCAGCCATGGAGCTTGGCGAGCGCGCTCGTGCGGGCGCTTCCGGTCAATTTGTCTGCCATGGTGCGCACCTCGTGGTCGCCCCGATTGTGCCACGAATCGCCGTCCGCTGGCGACTCGCAAAGGCGGCCCGAACGCCTACCTAATCAAGAGCAGCGCCGGCCGATTTGGGTTGCCGCATGGACTGATCGATCGGCGTCGGTGAGGCCGAGCGCTGTCTTCGCCCGGAGGGCCCCATGTCCTGGTCGCTCAATATCGGCACGATCGCCGGAACGGCGGTGCGCGTGCACGTCACCTTCCTGTTGTTTCTGGGCTGGATCTTCGCCGCCAGCTGGGTCGCGGGCGGAGCGGACGCGGCCTGGCAAGGGCTGGCTTTCCTGGTGCTGCTGTTCGCGTGCGTGGTGGCGCACGAATTCGGCCACATCTTCACCGCGCGCGCCTTCGGCGTGGCGACACCCGACGTGACGCTGCTGCCGATCGGCGGCGTGGCGCGCCTCGAGCGCATCCCGGAGGAGCCCTATGAGGAATTCCTGGTGGCGATCGCCGGCCCGCTGGTGAACGTGGCGATCGCAGTCGCCTTGATCCTGATCGCGGGCGCGCGGGTGAACGCGGGTGATCTCTACGCGGTCGAGAGTCCGCACACCTCGATGATCGATCGGCTCGCCGCCGTGAACCTGTTCCTCGCCGTATTCAACATGATCCCGGCCTTTCCCATGGACGGCGGGCGGGTGCTGCGCGCGCTGCTTGCCGCGCGCATGGGCTACGTGCGCGCGACCGAAATCGCCGCGTTCATCGGGCAGGGCTTCGCCTTCGCGCTCGGCTTCATCGGGCTGTTCTTCAACCCGCTGCTCATCTTCATCGCGATCTTCGTCTATCTCGCGGCCTCCTCGGAAGCCCATCTCGTCGCCATCCGGGCGATGTCACGGGGCGTGCCGACGAGCGCGGCGATGATGACGCAATTCGCCACGCTCGCGCCCGAGGCGCACGTGGAGGAGGCGGTGCAGACGCTGCTGCGCACGAGCCAGGGCGAGTTCCCCGTGGTCGACGGGGCGGGCAAGCCGGTCGGCCTTCTCGGCCGCGGCGACCTCATTCGCGCGCTCAAGCAACTCGGCCCCGACGCCCGCGTCGCCGACGCGATGACCACCACGGTGCCGACCATCGGTCACCGTCGCTGCCTGGAAGAGGCGTTCCGCATGTTGCAGGAAAAATCGGCGCCCGCGGTCGCCGTGGTCGACGGCAGCGGGCGCCTCGTCGGCCTCGTCACCTCCGAGACGGTTGGCGAGATGCTGATGCTGCACGAAGCCTTGCCCGCCGGCGCGCGGCTTGGGCCGTGGACGCGCCCCACCGGCGCGTGACGAGATTATGCGCCTTACCATTTGGCTTGCACGCCCTTGCGGGCGGCGAGTACCTTGCGTCGGTGCCCGGGGATGAGTGGCATACCCCTCAAGCTCACATTGAGCCGCCGTGTAATCGACTGAAAATATCTCGCCGAGGTTGGAAATCGGCCATGCCGCGACATATTCGGCGCACTGCAAGTCTCCGGCGTCGGCTCTATGCGATCCTGGAGCATGGCGCGATCGGAGACCGCACAGGTCTCATTGTCGGCCGACTCATCGTCGCCCTGATCGTTGTCAACCTCGTCTCGATGACGCTCGACTCGGTGCCTGCGCTGCAAACCCAATACGGCCCGCTATTCACCGCGATCGAGCTGTTGTCACTGGTTGTTTTCACCATCGAATATGCACTGCGCGTCTGGGTGGCGGCCGAGCACGCGCCAGCGCGGCACTCGAGTGAGCGCACGGCGCGATGGAAGTTCGTTTCGAGCCCGCTCGGCGTGATCGACCTTCTCGCGGTCTTGCCGTTTTGGCTCGCTTTCCTGTTGCCGATCGATCTGCGGGTCCTACTGGTGTTTCGGATGGGCCGCTTTCTCAAGTTGGCGCGCTATTCCCCTGCGATGCGTTCGCTGTTGGACGCGCTCTACAACGAGCGCCGCGCCCTGTTCGGCTGCTTCGTAATCTTGATCGGCGCGACATTGCTCGCCGCCAGCATCATGCACGTGATCGAGCGTCACGCGCAGCCCGACAAATTCGGCACAATTCCCGACGCGATGTGGTGGGCAATCGTCACCCTGGGCACGATCGGATATGGCGACGTGGTTCCGGTGACCGCGCTCGGACGAGTCGTCGCATCCGTTACGATCTTCGTTGGATTGATCATGATCGCGTTGCCGATCGGCATCGTCGCCACCGCCTTCGCCGACGAAATTCATCGCCGCGACTTTGTCGTCACCTGGGGAATGGTCGCACGCGTACCTTTGTTCGCCGAACTGCAGGCAACGGATATTGCCGACATCATGCGGCTGCTGCACGCACAGCAAGCCGAGCCCGGCGATGTCATCGCCAGGCGCGGTGAGCCCGCGCATTCCATGTATTTCATCGCCGCCGGGGAAGTGGAGATCGAGCTCCAGCACGAACGTGTTCGGCTGGGTGCCGGTCATTTCTTCGGCGAGGTCGCAGCGCTGCGTCGCACGCGCCGATCCGCGACCGTGACCGCCGTCACCCGAACGAGCCTGTTGATGCTTGATGCCCACGATCTCCACGTCCTCATGGATCGGGAGCCGCGCATCGCAGAGCGCATCCGTGAAGTGGCTCGCGCCCGATTGGGTGGCGACAGCATTTCCCCGAAAGGCGACCTTGTTGTCGAAGAACTCGAGGACGCGGACGCCGTTAAGCGATCGGCGCCTCGTCACGGCAGTTCGTGATGCGAAGTCAACGGTGTCACATAACCGTCCGGGTTCTGTGATAATCGGCCTCATTCTCGTAACCGGAGGATTTCCATGACGGTGCGCATCCCCATGTCGCGTCGGCGGTTTCTGGCCACGGCCGCGGCGTCGACCGCGATCACTGCAGTCGTCCCCAAGCCCTATCTGAGCCGAGCCGCCGATCGCCCCGTCATCACCCACGGCATCCAGTCCGGCGACGTCTCGCTCGATTCCGCCGTGATCTGGGCGCGCGCCGACCGTCCCGCGCGCATGCTGGCCGAGGTCGCGACATCAGACAGTTTCAAGACCATCCACCGCGCCGTCTTCGTCGATGCGCTGCCCGAAACCGACTTCACCGCCAACGTGCTCATCGACGGCCTGCCCGGGGGGCAGGACATCTTCTACCGCATCCGCTTCCAGGACCTTGCTTCGCCGACCATCGTGGGCGAGTCGATGACCGGCCGTTTTCGCACTGCGCCGAGCGACCAGCGCTCCGTCTCGTTCGTGTGGTCGGGCGACACCGCCGGCCAAGGCTGGGGCATCGACGAAGCGCGCGGCGGCATGCGCACCTACGCGACCATGCTGCGCAACCGCCCCGATTTCTTCATCCACAACGGCGACAATATCTACGCCGACGGCCCGATCTTGGCCGAGCAGAAAATGCCGAACGGCGAGATCTGGAAAAACGTCGTCCTCGAGGACAAGGCCAAGCCGGCGGAGACACTGGCCGAGTTCCGCGCCAACTACAAATACAATCTGCTCGACAAGAACCTGCTCGCCTTCAATGCCGCGGTGCCGATCTTCTCGCAATGGGACGATCACGAGGTGACCAACAATTGGTGGCCGGGCGAGCCGCTCACCCGTGCCGAGCACCAGCGCAAGAAATACGTCGAGAAGAACGCCTTGATCCTTGCGGCGCGCGCCAGCCGCGCGTTCCATGAATACATGCCCTTGCGCTTCACCCAGACCGAGCCCGGGCGCGTCTATCGCAAGATTTCGTACGGGCCGCTGCTCGACGTGTTCATGCTCGACATGCGCAGCTATCGCGGGCCCAACGGCGAAGGCCAAGACGAGAGTTATGGGCCGGCGGCTTATTTCCTCGGGCCCGCGCAAGTGGCCTGGCTCAAGCGCGAGCTCTTGAACTCGCAGGCGACCTGGAAGGTGATCGCGGCCGATATGCCGATCGGCCTCATCGTCGTCTACGACACCGATCGCAAATGGGGCGTCGAGGCGATCGCCCAGGGCGACGGGCCGCCGCGCGGCCGCGAGTTCGAGATCGTCGACATCCTCTCGTTCATCAAGCGGGCGGGCGTGCGCAACACGCTATGGCTCACCGCCGACGTGCACTACACCGCCGCGCATTATTACGATCCCAACAAGGCGGTGTTCCAGGACTTCGAGCCGTTCTGGGAATTCGTGTCGGGCCCGATCCACGCCGGAAGCTTCCCGCAAAACCAAATGGACAACACGTTCGGACCGCAGCTCGTCTACGTGAAGGCGCCGAGCGCGCCGAACCAGCCGCCGAGCGAAGGCCTGCAATTTTTCGGTCACGTCGCGATCGACGGGGCGACGCAAATCATGACCGTGACGCTCAAGGACTGCGACGATCGCGCGTTGTGGTCGACCAAGCTCGAGCCGAAGCTGGGGTGATCGCGCCGTAGGGTGGGCAAAGGCGCACGCGCCGCCCTCATCCTGAGGACGCCCTACGCCCTCATCCTGAGGAGGCGCCTAAAGCGCGTTTACGCGCGTCCATAGCCCGTCGAAGACGGGCGTGAACGCCCTTAACGACGCGCTATGGCGCCGTCTCGAAGGATGGGGGCGGCCTCGGAGTAGGCGGCCTCATGCTTCGAGACGCCGCACTTCGTGCGGCTCCTCAGCATGAGGCCGAGAAGCATCGTCCTTGGGGCTCTTGCATTCCGCGTGGGCACGGCGCGCCGAGCGCGCCTTTATGCCGGCTTGCGCAGCGCCGCCAACTCCGGCGAATGCACGGGCTCGGCCGCGCGCGCCTTGGTCGAGTAGTACGACGCGTTCTGCTCGCCGCGGAGCGCCTCGCGCGTGAACTGAATGAGGTGATGGGCGATGAACCCCATGCCGAGAACGGCGTCGATCTGCCCGCGCCGCAGAGCGTGGCGCGCCGCCCGCCAGAACGGCTTGCGGTAATCTGAGACAATCCCGATGTGCAGCACGACGCGGAATGCGAGCACCAATGCGCCCGACAGGTTCCCCCAGTTGAGCTTGCCGCGCGCCGGCGGGATCAGGCGGTTCACGTAGGTCGCCTCGACCTGATGGTGGAAGCGCGCGAACAGCCGCTCCGGATCGTTGGCATAGGCGATGCAGCGGCGCCACATCGACACCACCTCCTCGTACGGCCGCAGGAAGCGCACGTTGCTTTCGAGCGTCGGATCGTCCTCGATCCGTCCGGCCAGCTTGAGCCGGTCCCACAGCGGCGTCTTCGGCAGCGCCTGCAGGAGGTTGATAGTCAGCATCGGGATGCGCGAGATGTCGATGAAATCTTTCAGACGCGCCTCGGTATCGTCGGAATCGGTATCGAGCCCGAGGATGATGCCGGAGGTGACCTCCAATCCGTAGTCGTTGAGCGTCTTGATCGATTCCATCATCGGCACGGCGACGTTCTGGCTCTTGCGCATCGCCTTGAGCGCGTCTGCCTCGGGCGTCTCGATGCCAACGAATATTCCCAGGAACGTGCACTCGCGCATGAGCTTGAGGATGTCCGGCTGCTTGGCGATGTTGAGCGTCGCCTCGCAGGCGAACTGCAGGGGATAGCCGTGCTGTTTCTGCCAGGCGAGGAGATGCGGCAGCATGTCCTTGGCGGCTTTGCGATTGCCGATGAAATTGTCATCGACGAAATAGACGACCGGCGGATGCCCCTTCTGCTTGCGCATGGCATCGAGCTCGGCGGTGATCTGGGCCGGCGTCTTCAGCCGCGGCTGGCGGCCGTAGAGGTTGGGAATATCGCAGAACTCGCAGAGATAGGGACAGCCGCTGGAGAACTGCAACGTCAGCATCAGGTAGTTCTTCAGCGGGATGAGGTCGTAGGCCGGGATCGGGAAATCCTGCAGCGGGAGCCGATCCTTGGTTTCGAAGCGCAGCTGCGCGGACGGACGCGCGACGCTCTCGTCGAGGCGCGCGATCAGCTCATCGGTCGCGTCGCCGATCTCGCCGATGTGGAGATAGTCGATGTCCGGATACATTTCGGGCGACGCGGACGCCGACGGCCCGCCCAGCATCACGACCTTGCCCGCCGCGTGCGCGCGCGCGGTGATGTCGTGAATCTGCGCGGCCTGCACGTGCATACCGCTGACCAGCACGGCGTCGGCCCAGGCGAAATCGGCGTCGGTCGCCTTGCGGATGTTCTCGTCGATGAAGCGGACCGGCCATGCTTGCGGCATATAGGCCGCGATCACCAGCAGGCCCTGCGGCGGCATGAAGGCGCGCACCCCTTTCATCAGGCGATACGCGTGGTTGAAGGTGCCGAAGGCGGGGGTGTAGTGCGGAAAAACGCACAACAGCCGCCGCCGATTCTTGACTGGGACCGATGCGCGCACCCGACCTTCCCTTCGCTTTGCGCCATGGTCGCCTTCCCCGTAGGCGGACGCAAGGGGTTGCGGGGCACCCGAGCCGCGGGGGCGTGGTCGGCCGGTGGCGCATTGCGCCTTTGCGCCTGGTGACTATATTCCCGGCGAACAGCGGGCCCTCGAGGCCCGCGCTCGGTTTTTGATGCAGCCCATGACCCTACGCAATGTCGGCCTGCGCAACGTCGCCATCATCGCCCATGTCGACCATGGCAAGACCACCCTGGTCGACCGGCTGCTGCAGCAGTCGGGCGCGGTGCGCGACAACCAGCGGGTGGCGGAGCGCGCGCTCGATTCCAACGATCTCGAGCGCGAGCGCGGCATCACCATTCTCGCCAAGGTGACATCGATCCTTTGGCACGACACCCGCATCAACATCGTCGACACGCCGGGCCATGCCGATTTCGGCGGCGAGGTCGAGCGCATCCTCAACATGGTGGACGGCGCGCTGGTACTGGTGGACGCCGCCGAGGGCCCGCTGCCGCAGACCAAGTTCGTGGTGTCGAAGGCGCTCAAGGTCGGGCTAAAGCCCATCGTCGTGATCAACAAGGTCGACCGCCCGGATGCCCGGCCGTTGGCGGTCGTGAACGAGGTGTTCGACCTGTTCGCCGCGCTCGAAGCGAGCGAAGCCCAGCTCGATTTCCCGATCCTCTACGGTTCGGCCAGGGAAGGGTGGATGGCCGCCGCGCCCGACGGCCCCAAGGATCAGGGCATGGCGCCGCTGTTTAATCTCGTCACCCGGCACGTCGCCGAACCCATCATCGAGGACGGACCGTTCCGCATGCTCGGCACCATCCTCGAGGCCAATCCCTATCTCGGCCGCATCGTCACCGGGCGCATCAGCTCGGGCGCGGTCAGGCCGAACCAAAGCGTCAAGGTGCTCGATCGCAACGGAAAGCTCATCGAGCACGGCCGCGTGACCAAGGTGCTCGCCTTCCGCGGCCTCGAGCGCACCGGCGTCGAGGAGGCGTCGGCCGGCGACATCGTTGCGATTGCCGGGCTCCCCGAGGCAACGGTGTCGCACACGATCTGCGCACCGGAGGTGACCGAGCCGCTCCCGGCGCAGCCGATCGATCCGCCGACGCTGGCGATGACCTTTCGCATCAACGATTCCCCGCTCGCCGGCACCGAGGGCGACAAGGTGCAGAGCCGGGTGATCCGCGAACGGCTGCTGCGCGAGGCCGAGGGCAATGTCGCGCTCAGAATCAGCGAATCGACCGAGAAGGATGCCATGGAGGTCGCCGGCCGCGGCGAATTGCAGCTCGGCATTCTGATCGAGACCATGCGGCGCGAGGGCTTCGAGCTGTCGGTGTCGCGGCCGAAGGTGCTGCTCGAACGCGACGCC
>Ga0306922_10000921_pt1 | contig 25565 bp, 20 predicted proteins | sample sta12Cox44000082_FD_203758 | JGI IMG/M metagenome (GOLD analysis project Ga0306922, IMG submission 203758) | Lab enrichment of tropical soil microbial communities from Luquillo Experimental Forest, Puerto Rico - statoxic.12C.oxic.44.000.082 (v2)... | ecosystem: Environmental > Terrestrial >... | reverse complement strand
TGTTTGCTCGGTTTGGTACAGCCGGCGTAAGCCGGCGGGCCGGATCCCACGAGGCAGGCAGTCACTTTTACATCCCTTTATCCGAACGGCCCTCACGGGCAGCGCAGGAGTCTCATGTCGAAGAAACTGGAAGGTAAAGTCGCGGTCATCACCGGGGGCAGCAGCGGTATCGGACTGGCCACCGCCCGCCGGTTCGTCGAGGAGGGGGCCCACGTCTTCATCACTGGACGCCGGCAGGCGGAACTCGATGCGGCGGTCAGGCAAATCGGCAGGAACGTCACCGGCGTGCCGGGCGACGTCTCGAACCTAGCCGACCTCGACCGCCTGTTCGCTGCGGTGAAGCAGCAGCAGGGCCACCTCGACGTCCTGTTCGCCAACGCCGGCGTCCCGGCGTTGGCCCCGCTCGGAGAGATCACCGAGGAGCACTTCGAAAAGGTGTTCCACATCAACGTCAAGGGGCTGCTCTTCACCGTGCAGAAGGCGTTGCCTCTCTTCGCGGACGGCGGGTCGATCATCCTGAACGCCTCGATCGTTGCGTCCAAGGGGCTGGAAGCGATCAGCGTCTACAGCGCCAGCAAGGCGGCCGTGCGCTCGTTCGCGCGCTGCTGGACCACCGATCTCAAGCACCGCAAGATCCGCGTCAACGTCCTCAGCCCCGGATACACCGAAACGCCCATCTTCAACAAGGCCGGTCTGACGCGGGAGCGAGTCGATGAGCTCAAGGTGGGTTTCGCCGCCACCGTGCCGATGGGCCGAATGGGCAGGCCGGACGAGGTGGCGAACGCCGCCGTTTTCCTCGCGTCCGACGACAGCAGTTACGTCGCCGGCATCGAGCTGTTCGTCGATGGCGGCATGGCCCAGGTCTAAGCCACGGTGAGGCGAGATGAGATCCCGATGCGAGAGGCGCCGAAGGTTGAGGTCCGAGACCAAGGCGTCCTACAATAGAGGGTGGGATTCACGAACTCGGCCCAGGGATTCCACGGCGGGTGGCGGGTCCAACGGAACGGTGGACGATGAGTCGGCGCCATCGGCCGGACTCGTCAGGGAGGCGCAGGTGATGCCACAGGAACATCCGAGAGGCGGCGACCTGATCGGGCCCCGGGACTGGCTTAAGATCCTCCGGTTCGAAGCGGACGCGTCGAGCGACCGGCTGGGGTGGGTCGGCCTGGAGGCGGCTCGGTACCGTGCAGCGCCCGCCTCGGAACTCGAGCACCCCGGCATTACCCACCACCGGCTCGTCCTTTTCGTCCGGCCGCCGGACGAGTTGGACCTGCGCTATGACGGGGTGAAGCGGCACGTGCCGCCCCCCGCCGGAGCGATATCCGTGATACCGGCCGGCAGCCCGGCCCGGTGGCGCTGGAGCGGGCGCCCAGACAGCCTGCACATCTACTTGGAGCCCGGGTTAGTCACGCAGGTCGCCGCCGAGGCGTTCGAGCTCGACCCGACGCTGCTGACGGTCCCGCCACTCGACTCCCTGGACCTCCCGAACCTGCGGGCCGCGATGTGGGCGTTGGACGCCGAGTTGACCGCCGGCGGTGCCGGGGGACCGCTCGCCGCCGAGTCGCTGGCCAACGTCCTGGCCGTCCACCTGATCCGACGCGTCCTGGCACCGCCCCAGCCCGCGCGCAGGCGGGACGGCACGCTCCCCCGAGCGAAGCTCCGTGCCGTCGTGGAGTACGTCGAGGACCACCTCGACGCCGGCCCGACCCTGGAGCAGATGGCCGCGGTCGCGCGCCTCAGCCCCTATCACTTCGCGCGGCAGTTCAAGGCGGCCACCGGGCTGCCGCCGCACCAGTACGTCATCCTGCGCCGCGTCGAGCGGGCCAAGCAACTCCTTCAGGCAGGGACGGACCTGTCCCTGGCGGAGGTCGCCGCGCACGCCGGCTTCGCCGACCAGAGCCAGTTCACCCACCACTTCAAACGCGTCGTCGGCGTCACGCCGGGGTGGTTCCAATTGTCCGCAAGAATCACCTAACGCGCAGCAAGCCCCGCCAAGAACTCAGAGGGCGACCGCCTTACCATTAGGCGACGGCCCGTCGTTCGGCAAGCTGCTCGACCTGCACATGATGGTCATGGTCGGGGGCCTCGAGCGGACCGAGGCGGAGCATCGGCCGCTCTTCGCCGCCCACGGCTTCCGGCTGACCCGCGTCGTCCCCACCGCGGGTGACGTCTCCGTTGTCGAGGGTGTGCCAGCCTAAACGAGCGAAGGGCTCGCCAGGTCGCCCCCGACCAGCAGAAAAAACCATTCAAGAACGTTCGCCAAAAGAAAGGGAAAGACCATGACCAAACAAGACGTGCCTCAGGTGATCGGTGTCCGCCACGTCGGCCTCAGCGCGCGCGACCCGGCCTCGCTCGCCGCGTTCTATCGGGAGCTGCTCGGCCTTCAGGTGGTCCCGACGGATACGGCCGCCCTCGGCGCCACTGCCTTCCTCAGCAGCCAACCGGCCGAGGGGTCGCTGGACCTGGCGCTCTTTGCCAACCCCGCCTTGCAGCACACCGCCTTCGAGGTCCGTTCGCTGGCGGACCTCCGCGCCTTCCACCAGCGGGCCCTCGACCAGGGCGTGCCGGTCAAGATGGCCCTCTACCATGGCGTGTCGCTCTCCTTCTACTTCGAGGACCCGGAGGGGCACCTTATCGAGGTCTACTGGCCCACGGGAGTCGCCTGCCGCCCGCGCCACGGCGATGCAATCGACCTGACACGACCGGAAGAGGCACTCCGGCGGGACGTGGCAGAGTTGGTAGCGCACGCGGACGCCGAGGGTTGAGGTCCGAAACTAAGGCGTCCTAACATAATAGAGAGGGGTCCAAGGTGTCCAAGTGACAGGGTACGCAACTGGCTTTACCGCAGAGTATTGCAGAATTCGTATGTCCCGTTCTGCCGCACGGGTGCCAAGCCCGACGCGGCGGCCGTTCCCCATCACCGCCAACCCGTCTTGACCCACCAGCGCTCGCCATCTTCGACGACCCTTCGCAGGTACGCGCTCATTTGACCCGTATGATGCTGCACATGCCGGATGTTATAGACATCCTATTCACCATGGGAGAACGGTAGCCGAGAGAATCCCGACTCGCCCTGCAAGGATTCGTCCGAAACCGCTTCGGTGTCTCGGACCGCCGCGGGCAAGACGGCGAGCGTGCTGGTCAACCCGAACGCGATGCACACCTATCACTACCTCCCCGACGTCGCCGCCGGCTTATTCGACCTCGGCTGTGCGGAGGCTGATGTCGAGGGGCGGTCATGGGTGCTTCCGTGTGCGCCCGACGGTACCATGAGGGATCTGGTAGCCCGCTTTTCACGCCAGGTGGGCCGCGAGATCCGCCTGGCAGGCGTGCCGCGGTGGGCGGTGAAGACGGTCGGGGTGTTCGTCCCGTTGTTTCGGGAAGTGGGCGAGATGCTGTACCAGTGGGACGAGCCGTTCGTGATCAACGACCGGCGGTTCCGCGAACGGTTCCAGCAAGAGCCAGCCGACGCGAGCAATGCGGCAGCCGCGACGGTGGCCTGGGCGCAGCAACACTATGTGGCTCCATAGCGGTGCCAATGCCTCGCCGCGGAGCGCCCAAGTAGATCGATGAAGCGCCTTCCCCGCACGCGTCACGATCACCGGAGATGACTGGCACTCCTGGGCGTATTGTTCGAGATTAGTCTTGGCCTTTTCGAGATCAATTACTTTGATGTTCGCTCGACCGATTCCCTCGTTTCTCCCTCACCAGCTGAACCGTCACCAGGCGCCGGCTCTCATCGACAACATACAACTCGGCGTAATGGCGGAAAAATGGGGACGCGGACAGTTTTACGAAACGCTCCCTTTCCTCGCCCGACGGGGTGGCCCGTAGCGCCGATTCTTGCCAAAATAATTGGAAGCATTACCCGCTCGGCTCACTCTATTGGATTGGCCGGTCAATCTCCGGAGGACCAATTGCATGGGTCAAGAAGCTCTCCGCGCCATGGTTCAGCGTTTGCGCCATCTTGCCGAGCCGTCGGCCAATGGCAGCTTGACCGATGCTCAGCTCCTGGAGAGGTTCCTCACCTGCCGGGACGAAGCGGCATTCGAGGTACTGGTCTGGCGGCATGGCGCCATGGTCCTCGGTCTATGTCGGCGCATGTTGCGTCACGAGCACGATGCCGAGGACGCCTTCCAGGCCACGTTCTTGGTGTTGGTGCGCAAAGCCAGTTCCATTGGTAGCCGGCAAGCCCTGTCCAGCTGGCTCTACAAGGTCGCCTACCGCGTTGCGCTGGCTGTCCGGGCGAATGCCTTGAAGACCGTTTCACCACCGGCTGCTGCGAGCCTGCCGGGCAAGGAGACTGCGGACGACGTTGACTGGCGAGATTTGCGCCACGTACTGGACGAGGAAGTGGCTCGCCTGCCGGAAAAATACCGGGCCACGTTCGTGTTGTGCTGCCTCGAGGGTCGCACCAATGAAGAGGCGGCCCGCCAGCTTGGTTGTCCCCGCGGAACCGTGCTCTCTCGCCTGGCGCGGGCGCGCGAACGCCTTCGGCGAGCGCTGCTGCGTCGCGGCGTCGGTTTGCCGGCGGCTCTGGCCGTCGCCGTCGCGGCAAACCAGGCGCCGGCGGCCGTGCCCGCCGGAATGGTTCGCGCAACAGTCCACGCGGCCATTAGCATCGCCGCCGGAAAAACAGCCGCCGCAATGGTCTCCGGTAACGTCGCGGCTCTAACTCAAGGAGTTCTTTACACCATGTTCATGACCAAGCTCAAGATCACGCTGGCCATCGTGCTGGCGATCGCAATCGTCGGCAGTGGAGCCGGAGTGCTCGGCAACTGGAGTTTTGCCGATGCTTCCGGCCCTGTATTAGACGATGGCCCTCGAACAGACGAAGGAAAGGTCGCCGCGGCGAAGCAAGGAGACACACATCCGCCCCCGGCGGAAGACCCCGCCAAGACCGCTGCTCGGCGACACAAGAGTCAGCTAAACCTGAAGATGATCGGCCTTGCCATCCACAATTTTAACGATGTCTATCGACACTTTCCGCCGCCCGCGATCTACGCGAAAGATGGTAAACCGTTGTTGAGCTGGCGGGTTGCCATTTTACCTTATCTCGAACAAGACAACCTTTACAAGCAGTTCAAGCTCGATGAGCCGTGGGACAGCAAGCACAACATCACGGTTGCGAAGGCCATTCCCAGCATCTATGCCCCCGTCGGCGCCTTGCATAATGAGCCGGACAAGACCTACTACCAGGCTCTCGTCGGCAAAGGAGCAGCCTTTGAGCCCAGGAAAGGCATGCGCCTGCCAGCAGATTTTCCGGACGGCACCAGCACCACCATCTTGGTTGTTGAGGCTGCTGCCCCGGTCTTCTGGACCAAACCGGAGGATCTCCCCTTTGTCGTGGACCAGGCCCTGCCCAAGTTTGGCGGACTTTTTGGCGGCGACTTTAATGCGCTCTTTTGCGACGGCTCCGTTCATTTTCTGAATGCAAAGGCCGACCCCGATCAACTACGGGCGGCGATCACTCGTGACGGCGGCGAGGTCGTAAACTTTGATCTCTTGCACGGCGCTCCTAAGAAACTCGCTCCTGCCAGAGGCGAGGCGGACCGCCTACCAGACGAAAACGCCAGACTCCGCGCAGCTCTCCAAGCGACGCAGCTGGAAATGAGGCAAATGAGAGATGACGTTCGAAGTTTGCAAGCCCGGCTGGCCGAGGTAAGCCAGGAGAAAAACGCCAAGACAGCCAAGATGAGGGAAGAAAACGTCGCGCTAAGGCAAGCGCTCCAAACCGCTCGCGACGAGCTGGAGGCGATGCGCCAGGAGAAGGCGCGACTCGAGAGAGTTCTAGAAAAAGAGCTTAAGGACAAAAAGGCAATCAAGTGACAAAAGGTACGGTTTACGAAGGAAAACGGGACGGTTTTCGTAACACGTGCTGCCATTAGGGAATAAGCCGGTCCATTCAGCCGCCGACCGGACCGGCCAGCAGATATTCGTTCGCGGATGCCTGCCCGCTGAGTGTCACCGAACGTGCGCTCCCGGCACGCGGATGTTCACATCAGTAGTGTGCCTGTTGGCCCCTGGCCGGTTACGTCATGACGATTGCCATCATCTCCCTAATATGTGTCCAATTGCTGGCGGAAACTTCTCGAAAAGACATAACTGAGTAGCTGTTACTCACCTCTGACTTCTGACTTCGGATCTCTGAGTTCCTGCCGGATCTTGTCGCCGTGTGCATTGAGCTCCGGGGCAGGGGGCCGCGTCGGAGGATCGGGATAATCGCTCAATTTCACCGGGTTGCCCGCCATGCGCAACCGGCCGGCGGAGACAATCATATTGCGAGCTCGAACCTGGGGATGCTCCACGGCATCGGCAACGGTGTGAATTGGGCTGCACGGTATGCCCGCCTCGTCGAATAGGCCAATCCACTGGTCGGCGGGGGCTTGCCGGAGCATCGCTTCCAACGTTTCCTTGAGCGCATCGGCATGGCGAGTACGGGCGCTATTGCTGATAAACCTCGGGTCGCGGGCCAGCTCCGGTTTCCCCAACGAACTGCATAACCGTTCGAAAAGCGCGTCATTGCCGGCGGCGATGATGATTGCCCGATCCGCGGTGGCGTACGCTTCGAACGGGGTGATCGATGGATGGCGATTGCCGATCGGTCCGGGAGGTGTCCCGGAACTGAAGTAGCGCACGACGGCACTCTCCAGGATAGCGATCTGGCCGTCCAGCATGCTGACGTCCACCTGCAGGCCAGCGCCGGTTTTTTCGCGGTGGTAGAGCGCGCTGCCGATGCCGGCCAACGTAAATAGTCCGCCGGTGATGTCGCCTATGGAAGTGCCGGCCTTGGTCGGTGGGCCTCCGGGAAACCCGGTAATACTCATCAACCCGCCCAGTGCCTGCACGATCAGGTCATAAGCAGGCTTATGGCTCCAGGGACCGGTTTGCCCGAAACCGGACACGGCCGCATAAATCAACCGCGGATTGATGGTGTGCAGTGTTTCGTAGCCCAATTGCCACTTTGCCATGGTTCCCGGCCGAAAGTTCTCCACAAGAACATCGCCGCGGCGAACCAGCTCCAGAAAAACTTCCCGGTCAGCCGGCTCCTTGAGGTCCAGCGCGATGCTTTCCTTGCCCCGATTAAGTGACTGGAAATACGCCGATTGGCCATCGATAAACGGTTCGAAATGGCGCGCGTCATCACCGTCTTCGGGATGTTCCACCTTGACGACGCGGGCGCCGAGTTCCGCAAGCATCAGCGTGCAAAAAGGCCCGGCAAGCACGCGGGTTAGATCAATCACCAGAAGCCCGGAATAGGGTCCGTGTGACATGGAACGGGTCCTTTTGGTGTTGGGGGGGCGAGGCGTGCAGCGTGGACCATGCCGCGTTTTCGGATTCGCCTCACGCTCCACGCCCGCGGTCTCTCGGGTGCAATTGTTTCCTGAACAAAGTTTACCCTATTGAATGCGGATGAAAAGATGTTAGAAACTATTCATATGAACCTCACTCATAAAAGATTTGCAATTCGAAATCAATGCGCGCTTCTCCTGGTAATCTGCGCGCCAATATTGGCCACCCCGGAAGTTCCCGGCCAGCAGCCACCGAGAGTGAAGCCCTACCCGGTGAAAGCGGACTACACCAAGTACGAATACCGCATTCCGATGCGCGACGGCAAAAAACTTTTCACCGCCGTGTACGCGCCCAAGAATCAAAACCAGCGCTATCCGATTTTGCTGACGCGAACCCCCTACAGCGTCCGCCCCTATGGAGTGGACCAGTATCGCAGCGATCTCGGACCCTCGCCGCTATTTGCGAAACAGGGCTATATCTTCGCCTACCAGGACGTGCGCGGCCGCTGGATGTCCGAGGGAGACTTCATCAACATGCGGCCGCATCTGCCGGCTAAGCAAGGGCCCCAGGATATCGACGAGAGCACCGACACCTGGGACACCATCGACTGGCTTCTTAAACATGTGGAAAATCATAACGGCAAAGTCGGCCTGTGGGGGATTTCCTATCCGGGGTTTTACACGGCGGCAGGCATGATCGATGCCCATCCCGCTCTCAAGGCAGCCTCCCCGCAGGCGCCGATCGTCGATTGGTTCGTTGGCGATGATTTTCATCGCAACGGCGCATTATTCTTGCCGCATTTTTTCAACTTCATCGCGAACTTCGGCCGCCCGCGCCCGGAGCCCGTGAAGAAGTCCAATTTCACTTTCGACCACGAAACGCCGGACGGCTACCAGTTCTTCCTTCGCCTGGGCCCGCTCGCCAATGCCAATCCGCGCTACTTCAAAAACGAGGTAGCCTTCTGGAACGAAGTGATGCGGCATGGAACCTACGACGATTTTTGGAAGTCGCGGAATCTCCGGCCGCATTTGCAGAAGATTCGCCCTGCGGTGATGACCGTGGGCGGATGGTTTGATGCGGAAAACCTTTTTGGCGCCCTGGAAACCTACAAGTCCGTCGAGGCTACAAGCCCGGAAGCGACACACATCCTGGTGATGGGTCCGTGGCAGCACGGCGGCTGGAACCGGACCGATGGGGCAGCGCTCGGTCATGTCTCTTTCCATGCCAAGACATCTGTCTTTTATCGCGAAAAAATAGAATTGCCGTTTTTTGAGTTCCACTTGAAGGGCAAAGGAAAGTTTACCCATCCGGAGGCCTGGGTTTTCGAAACCGGGACCAACCAATGGCGGCAGCACGATGCCTGGCCTCCCAGGAACGTACAGGCCAAGAAACTCTATCTACATGAAAGGGGAAAGCTCGGTTTTTCGCCACCCGGGGAAGCGGAAGCCAAAGACGCGTATGATGAATACATCAGCGACCCTGCCAAACCGGTACCCTTTCACGAAAAAATCGCCATCGGCATGTCGAGCGAGTACATGACCGCCGACCAGCGCTTTGCCGCCCGCCGTCCCGATGTCCTCGTCTATCAGACCGAAGTGCTCGAGGCAGACGTGACCATTGCCGGCCCGATTCAAGCCGGTCTTCATGTATCAACCTCCGGAACGGATTCCGATTGGATTGTAAAGCTGATCGATGTGTACCCCGATGAATATCCGGATCCCAATCCCAACCCGGCCGGCATTCGGCTCGGCGGCAATCAACAGTTGGTCCGTGCAGAAGTGATGCGGGGCAAATTTCGCAACAACTTTGAGAAGCCGGAACCTTTCACGCCGGGAAAGCCGACGCCGGTGCGGTTCACGCTTCAGGATTGTTACCACACCTTTCGTCCGGGCCATCGCATCATGGTCCAGGTTCAGAGCAGCTGGTTCCCGCTAGTGGACCGGAACCCACAATCGTTCGTGGATATTTACTCTGCTACGGAGTCGGATTTTAGGAAAGCGATCCAGCGCGTGTATCGATCGCGGGAACTGCCGTCGCATCTGACGGTGCTGATACGGCCGTGACCGAGAACGGGCCAAGCAACGATTGGATATCCTGGTGCATCCGGTCGAGTACGGCCTCGACGTTTTGCGATTGACCAAGGCGCAATTGCAGGCGAGCCAGCCCCAGGCCCATGCTCAGGGCTTGCAATTTTCGGCTCAGATTTGTTGCCGGGTCGGATGTCGCGCTTTTCGGTTGCGCGCTGGGGGCGCTTGTTTTCGGCGCTCCCCAGTTGGCCAGACGATCGGGAATTTCCTCGCGCAAAATCGTTACTTCCGAAGGTGCTTCGATTCCCAGGCCCACTTTGCCGGGCTTTATTCTCACCACCTGCACCGAAATATTGGCGCCGGGAAAGACAATTTTCTCTTGCAATTTTCGGGTTAAAACGAGCATGATGCGGGTTTCCTTTCCGAAAGGGGATTTAGGTCAAACCGACTATTCCTTCTTCTTCGCCGTGTGCCGGCCTTACTTGTCAAGGATTGCAGAAAAGAAGGCTTTTGGTTTTTCCTCAGGACGGAGTAGTTTAAGAGCAAGGATTGTGCCAAGGCCTGTGCAGAAATGCAGTTATTCCGTAGCTACTCTGAAGCCAATCAGTTACGTCAACAGAAATCGGCGACCAGCATCTGCCGCATGCCGGCAGTTTTTGTAAAAACCGCCGTTGCACCCGCTCAAGATTGCGCTAATCGGACTCTTTCTCCCATTTCTCCCGCACGAAACGAATGGCTTCGGCTAGCCCCTTATCGTAGTCCTTCTTCTTGAATTGCTCGCGCACCAGGTCGACCAACTCCTGGATGGTTTTGTCATCGAAGATTTTGCGCGCATCCGGCGAAGCTTCGCAATATAAGAACGACGGATTCTTGCATATGATCAAGCACAGGCCGTTCACATCCTTCGCCTTGATCCGCTCCCGCGTCCACCTTCGGAAGTACCGTGTCTTTTCATCATTGGACGATTTGACTTTTTCCAACTGGTCGGCCGGGACGGACATGTAGGATTCAATAAGGAAATCCCGGTTGTACTTGCGAAAAATCTCGCGCAGATCGTCGTTGACTTTGGTCACGGACTCGGCGCTGAAAAATTTAGCCTCATCCTGGATGGGCAAAAACGCGTCGCGGACCGGTGCCTTACGCTTCGGCGCCGGCAGGGCCGTGACATCCTTACTCACCAGGAACGCGCGTACTTCCGATCCGTCGACAAAAGTGCTCAGTAGTCGCGCTCCGATGGCCCCGCCTTCGGTGACGCCGACAAGTTCGCCCTTGTCGTTCACGAGCGGTCCGCCGCTGTCACCCGGATTCGTGGCGGAATCCGTTTCGATCACTTCGGCTTCGAATGATAAAACCTCGTCCCCAACCTTGGCTTTCCATTTCTTGTGATACACCTGGCGAACTTTTCCAGGCGTATAAACCCACAACGCGCCGCTGCCGCCCGGATTGCCGATCGAATGAACGGTTTGGCCGGGGCTCACCGTGTCGAGCGCCAATTTCAGGGCAACGGCATTGGCGGGCACCGACTCTAGTTCGATTAGCGCCAGGTCGCGCGTCTTGTCCCGGGCCACCACTCGGCCGCGAATACCGCTGCGTTTTAGCTTCTCGATATAAAAGTCGCGCTCGGCGATCAATTTGCCGTTTTGGTAACTCGGAAACAACACTGTCGCCCGCGGATTGTCGCCCACGACGTGATAATTGGTTAACACCAAATTCTTCCTTGCATCGACCAGCGACCCGCTGCCTGTAGCCGCCTTGCCGTTGCCTCGCGAGGAATAGATCCAGACGCTGGATTTCAAAACATCGCGATAAACTCGCGACGCCGCTTCGTTGTCGGCGCGGCTGGAGGCCATTGCGAACGAGAAAATCGCAACCAGGGCAATAATCCATGACCCCTTTTGTCTACACAAACTTTGCTGCATTTTCACACCTCGATTTCCGATATCACCGAACGTGATTTGCAGCACCTTAGCCCGCGGCGCCCGCAAGGGCCCTTGCTGCCGCTGCGGGCTGGTATTGCAGAACAGCGCCCGGTCATTCAGTCTCGACTTATTATTGTATGCCATAATCAATCACGCCAGCGTATTCCCGCCATTCACCGCTATTTTCTGCCCGGTAATAAACTTGGCGCCATCGGAAGCCAGAAACGCCACGGCCTCGGCCACATCCTCCGCCAAACCCATGTGGCCCATCGGCACCGCCGCTGCATACGCTTCCTTGGCTTCCTGCGGATCATGGGCATGCCGTTCCGTCGGGATCCAGCCGGGGGCCACCAGGTTGACCGTAATTTGATTTTTGGCCAGTTCCAGCGCCCAGGAACGGGTCAGCCCCAGTTGCGCGCCCTTGGCCGAAACGTAGCTGGAAAATTCCGGCAAGCCCCGTTCGAAAACTTCGGATCCGATATTGATGATCCGGCCATAACGCCGCTCTTTCATCGAGCCCACCACAGCTTGCACCAACAAGAGAGGACTCTTCACGAAGAATTCCAGCTGGTCCAGGCAGGCCCTCCAGCTCAGATCTTCAATGCGAATGAACGGCTGCGGACCCGTGGCGTTAATCACCAGGATATCGACCGGTCCGAGCTTTTTTCTGACACCCTCCACCAGGGATTGGACTTCCTTTTCCTCCCGCACATCAGCCTTGAACAATTCCGCAGTTCCTCCCGTTCGGCGAACGTCCTCGACCACGCCTTTGGCTTTGTGCGGGCTGGCAAAATAATTCACCCCCACCTTGGCGCCGCAGCTCGCCAGCTTTCTGGCGATCGCCTCTCCCAGTCCGCGAGACGCGCCGGTTACCAGCGCCACTTTTCCCGCCAGATCGTAACGCATGGGTTAAACCTTTACTGAATGTAGAATTTGCACAGCACATTTGTATCGCCTGGATCCTCATCATTCATTGTGCGGAAAATCTTATCGTGCCACCTCTTTTAATAGCTCCAGCAACACGGCTTCAATCTTCTCTGACGCCTCCTCCTCTAAATAGCTCGACCGCGCCCGCCACGTCTCATAGCCGCCCCACCGATGCTGTTGCGGCGTCGGCAGGTACCCGTTGTAGCCGTTGGCCAGTTCGATCGTAAAGGTCGGCTTGAGCGGGCTTCTCTTCTTGATATCCATTCCCGTTTGCACGAACGTTTCACACGGCGAGGAGACGATGCCTAGTTCGCCGATGCGAATCGCTTGCAACTTGCAAGAGACTTTCGCCGGAAACTTGGCAAGAAAAGCCGTTTCGCGGGCGTAAATTTCTTCCAGTGTTTTTAGTACCGGCCCCTTGGCTTTCGCCAGAATCCCCTCGGCCCGGGCGACTTCGTCCTTGCCCGGCAACCGCACGCCGAGTTCGATTTCCGCTTCGCGCATCGCCAGCGTAACTCGGTCGCGATGCTCGATTTGTTGGTAGGCCGCATGGGCAGTGCGGGCCACGCTGTCGGCCACGATTTTGATCTGCTCGTACTCACCCTGCCGCGGTGGCGCCGCCGCTCCGTAATTGATGTTATTGATATCCCCGCTGGTTCCGTTCGACATGATCCCGACAAATGGCGGCTCGCTTTTCTCGGCTCCAAGCAATTGGCCGATCCGTTCGGCGAAAGCGCCGAAATAATCGGCCGAAAGCGGCTGCACACCTCCCACGTAGTGAAGCGAATAATTCGCCAGGAGCGCCAGCGGCTTGCCGTCACGGGTCTGCACGGAAAGGATCGACACATCGGGATCGGTCGGCCCGGCCGGTTCTACCAATCCCGGATGCAGATAGCCGGGATTCATTTTCACCGTGTCGGTCGTGCCGCCGAAAGGATCCGGGCCAATGGTGCCCGGTTTCATTTTCCAGCGGCGATTGAACACCTGCGACGCATTCTTCCCGACCCCCCAGCCGATGCGCGCCGGGGCCAGATTCGCATTTGCCTTGTGAATCCCTTCGGCGATTCGCTCTGCCAGGTACTTCCGATAGTCTTCATTCGGTTCGCTTTGAAATGCCCCGCGCAGCGTCGGAGCTGTGTGCGTGTGCGTCGCCGAGATCAGCATCTTGTCCGTGGCAATGCCCGTGGACCGCTGCGCCTGGCGCTTGGCCTCGTCGAGAATTTCCCGCGGGATCATGCAGCTATCGCACACGGCAATCGCCAGCTTGGTGGTGCCGTCGTCGAGAACCAGGCAGCGCGCGTGCAACCGATCGTGAACCCCCGTCGCCATGCGGTCCTGCATGCCGCCATTGACCGAAATGGGGAACTGCGTCGGCGTGATGTCCTGGGCGAAAGCCCCGGCCCGGAATACCTTTTCCGAATCCGCAGCACTTAAAAAGCCGAGAACCACGAAGATCCCGGCAAGTGAACCTAGCGATGCGAGGAGTTTCCTCATGGTTTGTTCCTCCAGGGTAAAACTAAACCCATCAAACCAAGAGTTTATCGCGCAGAGTCTGCGGAAGGAAGAAATGAATCAAAAAATGGAGGACCGGATAAACCAGAGATCATCTACACCAGCCACTGCACTTCCTCTTCGATGAGTGGTTCGCCGAAGGCCCCGCCGACAAAATAAGACCCATCGACCTGTTTGTTGGCGTAGATGACGCGCATCACCACCTGGCAGGCGAAGTTCCGGGTGACGTTGAACAGATTCAATGTCACTACTTTGCCGGGCTTGATCGGGCGCGCCAGAATCAGTCCGATACCCCCCCGGGAAATATCCCGGACCCCCGCCAGGTCCGGCTTCACGTGAGTACCCGCCACCAAAATGCAAAACGTCGCCGGCCCGCAGCGAAACCGGGGATACTTGCGCCGTTGCTCGACACCCGTTTGCGCGGGCGTCCTCATTGGTAATATGGTGGACATCGCAAACCTCTGCTTCTCTGCCGGCCACGCTGAGTCTCTAAGTAAAGTATGGACTACAAAATCGCCGTGCGCACCTTATCCGGATACTCAAACAAAAAAGCCGCAGGCTTTTGCCCGCGGCTGCCCGTTGCAATTTGCTTTCGAAAGAGATATTACGCGACCATTACCGCTTCGGTTCCCGCCTTCTTTGGTGCCGGGGCGGGTTTTAGCTTGGCCAGCATGCCGCCGCCGATCTTTTCCAAACGCCAGCGCATTTCCGGTTCGCGCGTATCGCGGGCCAGAGATGTCACGGCGTTCACTAGGCCGAACCGCGACCGGTCTTTCGCCGCCTCAAACCGCTCGAACACGTCCGCCATGATTTGCGTCGCCAGGTGTTGCGGCAAGCGCGCCACCATCGGCATGAGTTGCAGCACCACATCGGCTTCGGTTTCCAGCGCGGACCGCATCTCGAGGACCGTGGTCGAAAAAGCCTCGTCCGAGCAGCAGGCCCGAACTGACTCGCGCACGCCCTCCAGTACTTCCGCAGTGCTTTCGGGCGCTTCTTTAAAGTCGTGGCATCGAATGCGCTTTGTTTGCAGCGCCTGGGCAATGATCGCGCCGTTGGTGCAAACCTGCCGGAAGACATACGGGTGAACGCAAATATCGCGGTCGGTCGCCCGCAGCGCGACCCCACCCTGCACTCGGTCGCCGGGTTGTACCTCGCGGATGTCCGGCAGGATGGATCGCGCGAACAGCCGCGCGGTGTCTTCGAAAACATCCGACACGGTCCCTCCCGCCGCGGCGATTCCTTCGGTAAATAGATCTTTGATTTCAGGGATTGAAGGCCAAGATGTGCAAGACATGGGGTTTCCCTCCCGAGATGTGATGAAAATCTACTCTCATTATTGTAAAACGGCGTTTGTTGCCAGAACAAGCGAAAACGCGAAAAATCTGCGATTAGCCATGACCCGCGTCATCGAACAATACAGCCAGGCTTGCCAATATCTGGCTGGCGGCGTTTCCGCGTCCACGCGCCTCAACCGGGCGCTCGGTCACGCGATGTTGTTCGACCGGGCCGAAGGATGCCGCATTTGGGACCTCGACGGCCGCGAATACATCGATCTTTGTTGCAGCCACGGCGCCACCTTGCTGGGTCATGGCGATCCCCGCGTTCGCCAGGCGGTCGAACGTGTGCTGGCGCGCGGCGCCGCCTGCTCTTATGAAAACGAACTCCACACCGAATTCGCCCGCTTGGTGTGCGCCACGATTCCGTGCTGCGAGCGCGTCCGCTTCACCAGTTCGGGCAGCGAGGCCACCATGCATTGCCTGCGCCTGGCGCGCGCCTTCACCGGCCGTAATAAATTGCTCAAGTTCGAAGGAAATTTCCACGGCTATCACGACCAGGTCATGTTCGCCATCGGCACCCCGGCCAATCAATTGGGTCCGGAAACAGCCCCCGCGGTTTTTCCCGGCTCCACGGGCATCGCGGCCGGTTTGGAACAAAACCTGGTCGTGGTTCCCTACAATCGGCCGGACCTGCTCGAGCAAGCTTTCCGCAGGCACGGTTCCGAGTTGGCGGCCGTCATTTGCGAACCGATCTACTACAACGCCGGCTGCGTCATACCCTCTCCGGAGTTCATGTCTGTCCTGCGCCGGCTCACTTGCGACAACGGCGTGTTGTTGATCTTCGACGAAGTGCTCAGCGCATTTCGCATGGCCCCCGGCGGCGCCCAGGAATATCTCGGCGTTATCCCCGATCTATGTACCCTCGGAAAGGCTGTGGGCGGCGGTTATCCGCTCAGCGTATTCGGCGGCCGCCGTGACATCATGGATCGCCTCATGCCCACCGGCGACTGCCAGCACAGCGGGACCTATAACGGCCATCCGCTCGCCGTCGCCGCCGGCCTGGCCGCAGTCACGGCTTATCGTCAACCGGGCTTTTACGACCACATTAACGCAGTTGCCGGACGGCTCTACACGGGTCTCAACAACATTTTCACGAGAAACTCCATCATCGCCCGGGTTCAAGGACTTGGCGCTCGCTTCGGCATCTATTTTGGCATCCAGGAAAAAGTCACCAATTACCGCGACGCCGTTCGCCACCATCGCGAGCAGATGCTCCGGTTTGTCGCCGCGGCCATACGTCATGGCGTCTATTTTCACGACTATGCCGGCGCTCCTTGCCACCACGGATTCTGTGCCGCCATGACGTTGCAAGATGTCGATGAAGCGCTGAATCGATTGCAGGATGCTGTACGAGCGTTTTGAAAAAGGGGTCACACCCCTTGCCGACCAATGGGCCCAATGTTCGTGAAATTGGAGAGATCCTTGCAAGCGTTAGGGCGTCTGACCCCTTTTTCAACACCTTCTAAGAACTCTCGCCGGTAAGTGACTATCCATGCGCATCGCCGTTGGGCAGTTCTGGCAGGAAACAAACACCTTCAATCCCATTCCCACAACGCGCCGGGACTTTGAAGACTTCGGTATCGTTCGGGGTGCGCAGTTGGTGGAACAGATGGCCGACACGAATGAACTGGGAGGCTTCATCCAATCTTTGCGAGCCTGGCCCGAGCATCCAGAGATTGTTGGCTTGGTGCGTTTGCCCGCCTGGCCCGGCGGGACCGCGACCCGAGAAACCTTCGAATGGCTCCGCCACGAAATGATCGCGCTGCTGCGCCGGGAATTACCGGTCCATGCCATTCTGCTCGCGCTTCACGGCGCACTGGTCAGCGAAGCAACCCCCGATGTCGATGGCGAAGTCTTACAAGCCGTCCGCCGCGTCATCGGTCCGGAAGTCCCTCTGGTCGCCACCCTCGATTTGCATGCCAACGTGACCGAGCAGATGGTTCGCGTGGCCGATGCCCTCGTGTTGTATCACACCGCTCCGCATACCGATGTTTTTGAGACCGGCCAAAGAGCTGCGGCCGTGCTGCGGAAAATCTTGGTCGAGAGTGCCCGGCCAATTACCGCGTTTCAAAAAATCCCCATGGTCGTACCGGCCGAACGGGCCAACACGGAGGATCCTGCCAGCGTCAGCCACGGTTTCAAAAAACGGTTGCGGCAACTGGAAGCCCATCCCCAAATTCTCTGCGCCGGCCTCGCCACCGTTCAACCCTGGTTGGATATTCCCGAATTGGGAACCACCGTGCTGGTCGTGACGGATGGGAATGCGGCTTTCGCCGGCGACCAATGTTCCCAATTGGCTCAAGAGGTATGGCAACGAAAAAAAGAGTACCTGCCGGAATTGCTATCCATCGAAGATGCCGTCCGCGAGGCGTACGCGACAGGCGATGGCCTGGTCGTCTTGAGCGACAGCGCCGACTCGACAACTTCCGGAGCGCCGGGGGACAGCACCTGGCTCTTGCGCGAACTTTTGCGCTATGATTGGCCACGACCGGCCTTGATCACCTTCGTCGCGCCCGACGTGGTGCAAGCAGCCCGCAGCCTCGGGATCGGCGGCAGTTTGACAACCAATCTCGGCGGCATCCGTGACAACCGCTTTTCGCAACCCCTTACCGTGACGGTTCAAATCGCAGGCCTGTTCCAGGCGCAATTCATTATGTCGGGTCATTTGGCACGGAACATGCCGATCGACATGGGACCCGCTGCGGTTTTGCGCCACGGCAATCTTCATATCATCGTGACTTCCCGTTCCGGCCCCCATTTCGCGCCTGACCTTTTCCGGGCCGCGGGCCTGGATCCCTTTGCCGCAAGCGTTCTCGTGGCCAAAAGTCCATGCGGCTTTCGCGCGGCCTACAGCGGGCACGCCAAGAAAATTCTCCTCGTGAAGGCCCCCGGCTGCGCTCCACCGGATTTTTGGCATTATCCCTACCACCACATTCCGCGCCCCCTTTGGCCATGGGACGAAATCGCAGAATGGGCCCCGCACCCATTTATTCTTGCAAATGAAAAAAGGTGAGCAGCGCGTCCGCCGGCCGTCGGGTCAATCCGCATTTCTCCACATTCACAAGCCTGATCCGGCAGCAAGGGTGGCGACGGGACTTATCCTTCAGATGGCATGGTTCAAGCTTGGGTGGCACGCCCTGAGTCTTCGAAGGGCGTGATTCCCCGGACTTTGTGACGCCGGCACGCCCTTCGAAGACTCAGGGCGTGCCACCCAAAAACGCGTCATTTTGAACCATGCCCTACAGATCGGCGGGGTCAATCCGGATGTTCGTATGTCACAGCCAGATGTGCAAACCCGCTGCCGGCCTCACCCGTATCTCACGCGAATGCACGCCCGCGGCTATCCACGCAAATGATTGGGGCATCACGACTTAACGCGCCTTTTCGCCCCGTATCTCACGCTCGCTTGAGATACGGCACCGCGCTGTCGCCGTCCACCTTGGCCCGACGCGCCGGCGAGGACCCCGTCAATAGTTGCCTCCCCTATTAGCTCAATCGTCCTCCCATTGCGTATGAAATGTCCCCTTCTGATCCACCCGCTCGTAGGTATGTTCCCCAAAGAAATCGCGCTGCGCCTGAATCAAATTGGCGGGCAGCCAGCCAACATCTCGACAAACGCCCGCACAGTTTCGCCGGCATCAACCTTTTTTCCCGCACCCTCTTTGCGATGCGCCTGGCCTTTGCTCAAATCCTTGTCATTGCCCGCCACCGCAAACCCATGGTCCGCCATTGTCAGGACCAGGTTCCGGCCCATGACTCCCAGCCCTACCATGCCGATGTCATATAGTTGCTTTGGCATCAGTTGCCTCCGGTCCCTGGCAATCCAGGAGTTTGGATCGTGGGCGGTTTTGTCAATACATGCCAAGCGGAATCACCCCAGCAATTCCGCTCGCATGGCTATTCTGTCGAGAGAAAGAATTGAAAACAAGATTCATCCGTCAATATTTCCTCACCAAACTGTGCACTCGTCGTTGCATCATCGCCTGCAACGACGAACCAGTGACTGATGAGTACTGCGGACCACTCACCAATGACAAATGACGAACGATCAATGACAACTGTTGACGTCGTTGCAGTCATTGCACGCGCCCCGACCACCCTGCATTGCGTGCGTTGTACGCAATGCACGCAATGCACGCATTGCATGCAACGACCGCAATGACTGCAACGACGACAGCCCGCGTCACCAAGGACCATCACCTGTCACTTTTGACCAAATACCAATGACGAATGACCAATGACGATTGACCGTCACTCCAGGGCACGCGCAGATGGCCAGTCTCCTTTCGTCGCCTGTGCCCTGGAGTGTCAGGTTTTTCATAATCCCAATCCATTTTTCCAACGAATGAGCAATGACCAATGACAATGGACTAATGACCAGTGAATGATCAAGGCGGCAGCATATCGACCAGCACGCTGCGGCTCGGATCATCGACCGTGCTCATGTGGTTGGTTTCCAGGTAGACGGCGGCCATGCCGCTCCAGCGGGTCGCGAACCCCGGCGCCGTTGCCAGCGCCAGCGTGCTAGGGACATCGTCAAAGCAGTACGTCTCCGCGCTCGGGTTGGCCGTGTCCCAGAAGACCAGCGTGTCGGCCCCGCTGCCGAGCAGGTTCAGCGCACCGCCGACGGACGCCAGGTACTCGGCCGTCCGCGATAGGTCAAAGCGGTTGACGCCGGCGCCTGCGATGACCGTCGTCGCGGTGCCGCCGCCCGTGCTCTCGATGTTGAACTGACTATCGCCGTTGCTCCCCTTGAGATTCAGGCTGGCGAGGTTGTTGTAGACGAGGAGGAAATTCGGCCAGGCCGCGGCCGCTACCTGCGTGCTCGTCACCGTGTAGGTGTTGCTGGCCGCGAAGCCGGAGTCATCCACGGTCACCGCGGCGCGGTTCGAGGGGTCGTTGATAATGATGTGGCCGATGCCGCCGAGCGTGGCGGCGCTGTTGCTGAGGGTGATCGTATCTCCACCGCTGCCGCTGTTGAGGAACAGCGGTCCAGCGGTGCTTTGCACATTGATCGTATCGCCACCGCTGCCTGCGTTGAGCGTCGTGGACGAGAGGCTTTGGGTGCTGAGGACATTATACCTGTTGTTGCCGCTCCCGCCGGTGAGCGCAAGATTCGCGAAATTGCCAGTTAGTAGAAGCATCCCCGAGCCAGTCCACAAGACCGACGAGTCCGTGATCGTGTAGGTGGTATCGGCAGTGTTTGATCCGTCGTCAATGGTGACGGTATTCCGGCCGGGGCCGGGGATGAGGCGGTCGAGCCTCGGGACGGCGCCCACGATCTGGTACGTGTCACTACCGCTGCCGCCGAAGATCGGCACGTTGGTGTTGCTGAAACTGACCAGGGCCGAGCCGGTCCGGGTGACCGTCGAGCCCGTGTAGGTGTAGGTAGTATCGGCAACGTTATTCTGATCATTGAAGACTACTGCGTTGTTGGCGGGGGAGCCGCCGTGAACCGTCACGGGGCCCTGAATGGTGTCCAAGTTGTTGGCGGTCGGGCTGAGGTAGACGGGATCGTTGCCGTCACCGTCATTCACGGTCACGAGTGTGCCTGGCACCGTGTCTTCGATATCGACCAAATCGTTTCCCGATGTGGGCGCCACCGTGATGCCAGTCAGGGCCGACCATAGGCCCGCGTACTGGCGCTGGCCGTTCACGAGCACTTCCACGAAGCCGGGATTGTCGGCCATACTGTGGATCGTAATGAAGTCATCGCCGGGGGTGCCGGTAACCATCACGGAACCCCGGATCGCGAGGGCTTTTGTCCACGTTTGTTGCCCAACAGGGTTGTTGAACCCCGCGAAACGGTTGCCAGTCCAGGCCACGTAGGCGGTGCCGCCCCAGACCGCGAGGCCGAAATACTCCCCGATCCGCGTGGTCGGCGGGGAACCCGAGCCGTAGGTGTCGGCGCCCGGATCGGGATCGAAGATGTTGCCGTTGGGAGTATTCACCCCGGGGGTTTGATCGTTGACCGCAAAGGCCGGCGCGAACGTCAAGCCCCCGTCCGTGCTATAGGTGGCGTACACGTCCAGCTTGAAGTGGCCGGCGCTATTGGTCAGGCCCCGCCGGTTGTCGTACCAGGCGACCACGATGTTGCCGAATTGGTCGATCGCCGCATTGGGGAAGAGGGCTGACGAAGTCTCGACCAGGCTGCTCGACCACGTAACGCCGCGGTCGGTTGAGCGAGCGATGCGAATGTCGCCGTAATCCCGGCGGAAGCCGTTGTTGGAATCGGCCGAGATGACATAGATGTTCCCCGGCCGCACCGGGTCTGCCAGGACCCAGGGCTGGAGGTTGCCTATCGTGAGAAACGTCGCGCCCGGGATTTGGCGGGCAAAGCCAGCGGTCTGGATGTTGATGGTGACGTCAGCCCGGCCGGGCAGCTCCGCGATCGACCGGACGGGGTCGGTGAGGTCGTTGTTGAAACGGGCCACGACGATCTTGCCGTCATGATTGGGAACGTCGCTTCCGGCGCTGCAACTCGTGTCGATGCTGCAGCTTACCAAATGGTAAGCCGCGTAAACCATGTGGTCCGGCGCAACCGTGACAGTTGCCGGCCACACAAAATTGTCGCTGCCGTCATTCACCTCCACCGGAGCGGACCAGGATGCGCCGTGGTCCGTGGAATAGCTCATCAAGATGTCCGTGAACAAGTGATGGGTGTCACCGGGATCGCCGCGGGCCCAGATCACGTAGAGGTTATTGTTGCTGGGATCGGCGGCGATGAAGCCCTTGTCGTCGTCGTAGCTGCTATCCGGTGGCTGATCGACGACGTGCTGGCTGATGAGACTCCCGGTCGTCGGGTCGATCTGATCGATGCTGATGCTGGAGAGTCCATTGGTCGTTGTCAGGTTCACCCAGAACAGTCGCCCCGCGCTATCGTAGGTAGTGCCCGTGTCGCCACGCGTAAACGGAAAAAATCCAGTAGAGCTCGTGTAGCGGCCGCCCGCATTAGTCGAGAGGCGCATGTTAGTCGTTTGCGAGACAGCGATGTCTCCTGGATCCGCCGGATTGATAGAGAGAAACGGTTCACTGCCGAGGCCGGCCAGAGGGGTATCCGGCCGATTTGCCGGCACGGCGTATGGGGCCGGCGTGAATTGCACCGACGGCAGCGTGCGGTCCTCGAGCAGAAGCAGGCGGGGCACGAAGCGCCGCCGGGCGGCGAGCCGGCGGCCAGGTGTCCGGCCGGAGGCGCCACGCCGACACGAAAACAAGGAACGAGTCATGATACGAACCTCCCAATGCGAAGCCGTCTGCGATTCTTGGAGCCATGGCCCGGGTGCGCAGACCGAACGCCCGGGCCACGGGGGAGCCGGTGCGGACGTTGCCGACCGGCGTGGCCTCAACGGCTGCCTTTTCCTGTTCCCGCAAACGAGCCCGCGCCTCCCATCGGAGAGAGAGTAGCCTGGTCGAGACGCCATTGTTCAACCGCGGCCCGTCACGGCGCAAATCCGCGGCCGAGGAGCCACGCCCCGGCCCAGAACCCGGCCGGCGTCTCGCCGACAATTGCCCCGTCGATGAGTAAAGACGGCGTTGGCACCGCAATGTGCAAAAGAAAAACCGGATTACCCTTGACACCGCGAATGGCGTCTGCCAGCGTATACCAGTCCTCTCGAACAGGCGAAGGGTAACGACAACAAAGGACCAGCGCCCCGGGCCGACACGGTAATCGGACCACGGGGTTTCTGCCGTCCGCGCGGCGGCGGTACGGCATCGCCGTGCGTACAGTGAGCCCAAAGATGCGCCACCACTGCAACTGTCCCCCGTTTGACTGCTCTGCCCTGGTGGCCCGCTGCCTGTCCGGGGACAGCCAGGCAGGCGAGGAGGTGTATCGGAAGTTCCAGCCCCTGGTCTGGGCCATCGTGACACGGGTGCTGGGGCCGCAGCGAGCCGACGAATGGGAAGACGCCTGCCAGGCCATTTTTGTACGGCTCCTGGAACGGCTGAACAGCTGGGAAGAGCGCTGCCGCTTCTGCCATTGGCTGGCCGTCGTGGCGGCCCGGCGGGCGGTCGACTTCCGACGGCAACGGGCGCTCCTGCTGCTATCGGACCCCGATGGGGTGCCGGCCCAGTGCCCCGGCGGGACCGACGCCGAGACAATTGAACACCTCCGCCGCCGAGTGGCCGGCTTCCCGGAAGAGTGGCGCCGCGTTTGGGAGCTGCACGTGGGGGATGTCCACCATGATGAGATCGCCCGCCGCGTTGACAAGGCCCGCCGGACCGTGCAGTACTGGCTCGCGGAAATGCGTGAACAGCTCCGCCGGTGCGTAGACGACTGAAGGGCCAAAGTGGGATCCGCAATACCTTGGCCCGACGCGCCAGCGAGGGAAACCGATGTCCCGCGAGGGGGTTGGCGGTCCCCCTCGCGGGCGCGTCGGGCTAAGGTGTGGGGTCGCGCCTCCATCGAGTTAAATTGCATTAAGAAGCATTGCACAATCAGGCCTCCTCGCCGTCTTTAGAAACGAGGGAAGCGCCAATGGCCAGCTCATCCGAATCACGCGAGCCCTGGGAACGCCTGGCCGCCGAGTTGCGCGCGTACGGCCAAGCCCAGCGCCAGGCCTGGGGGGGCCTCGATGACATCCAGCTGGCACGTTACCTGGACGGTGCCTGCTCGCCGCAGGAGCGCGCCGTGGTCGAACAGGCCATGCGTGATCTGCCCGATGTCCAAGAGGTCGTCGACGTGCTGCGCAGCATTCTGCCGGCCCGGGAGATCGAGGCACCGGTCCCGCCCGGTGCGGAAGGGGCCGCCTCCGGGATCGCCGCCCCCACGGCAGCACTCCGGCAGGAAACGGTGGTCCACCGCCAACCGGCGGGGCCCCGCGAGATGCGCCGCCGGATGCTGCGCCGCGCCGCGCTGGTGGGCCTCGGGCTCGCAGCTTCCTTCCTGCTGGGTTGGCTGACCGGTCGCGGGAAACTTGGTCCGGAGCCTTCGGGGCGGCCGGGTGAGCGGCTGCTCGCTAGCTTGACGGCGCTGCCGCGCGATTCCCGGGCTGTGGAGGCGGCCCGGGTGATGCTGGACGACCAGGGCGTTTACCGGATTGCCGGCGGAAAGGATTTCGCGCTCGAGCTCCGCAGCCCGCGCCGGGGAGCGGCCACTCTCGTCCTGCTCGGGCCAGGTGACCCTTTGGTCTATCCTCTGCCCGGCCAGGCCGACATAGCAGTCGAGGCGCTGGAGCCCCGCAAGTTCGGCCCACTCGACCAGCCGGAGGCCAGGACCACGGCGCTAGTCCTGGTGACCGACACGCCGGCTGCAGAGATCGTCCGGCAGCAGCTGGCGGCCGCCGGAGCCGCGCTGGATCAGCCGGACCGGCTGCTGGAACAGCTGGAGAAAGCGTTGTGGGGGGCCGGTCAGCGCTGGGCTGCCCTCGGCCGCATTACCATCGCGCCGCTGGAGAAACCGTAAATCACGTTGGTCGCTAACTCCTGGGAGAACCGCACACCATGACTACCTTTCTGGATCGCCCCGAGGCGTCCCGCCGGTCCGGCTTAGCCGACAGCGGCCACCGTCCGTTGCTGTTGTCCGCCTGCTTGGTGATGACGTTTCTGGCTTTGGGACCGGTGCTCCGTGTCTGTGCCGCAGCGGAGCCAGCGGACGACCTCACCAAGGAGCATCGCGACCAGTTGGAACGGCGCGCTGGCGAGTTGGAAAAGCAGGCGAACCAACTCTACCAACAGGGCAAGCACCCGGATGCGACGAAACTCCGGCTGCAAATACTCGCAATCCACCAGCAACTTTACCCCAAGGGACAGTTCCCCAACGGGCACCCCGACCTGGCCCAAAGCCTGACCTGGCTGGGCTTCATGCTCCACGCCCAGGCGAACTACGGAGACGCCCGCGGCTATTTCGAGCAGGCCCTGGCCATGCGCCAGGCCCTCTACCCCAAGGAGACGTGCCCCAACGGGCACCCCGACGTGGCTCAATGCCTGAACAACCTCGGCAGCCTGCTCCTAGCCCAAGGGCACTACGCGGAAGCCCGCGGCTACTTCGAAAAGGCCCTGGCCATGTACCAGGCCCTCTACCCCAAAGAGAACTACCCCCACGGGGACGCCGACCTGGCCATCGGCCTGAATAACCTGGGCGCCCTACTCCAGGCCCAGGGGGCCTACGCGGGCGCCCGCGACTACTTCGAGCAAGCCCTGGCCATGTGCCAGGCTCTTTACCCCAAGGAGACACACCCCCACGGCCACGCCGACCTGGTCCGAAGCCTGAACAACCTGGGCTTGCTCCTCCAGGAGCAGGGGAACAACGCGGACGCGCGCCGCTATTACGAGCAAGCCCTGGCCATGTGCCAGACCCTTTACCCCAAGGACAAGTTTCCCAACGGGCACCTCTATGTGGCCTTTGCCCTGAACAACCTGGGCTTGCTCCTCCAGGAGCAGGGGAACAACGCGGACGCGCGCCCCTATTACGAGCAAGCCCTGGCCATGTCCCAGGCCCTCTACCCCGAGGACATGTACCCCGACGGGCACCCCGACCTATCCCAAAGCTTGCATAACCTCGGCAGTCTGCTCCGGGACCAGGGAGACTACGTGGGTGCCCGCCGCTTCTT
>Ga0306922_10000915_pt1 | contig 25580 bp, 25 predicted proteins | sample sta12Cox44000082_FD_203758 | JGI IMG/M metagenome (GOLD analysis project Ga0306922, IMG submission 203758) | Lab enrichment of tropical soil microbial communities from Luquillo Experimental Forest, Puerto Rico - statoxic.12C.oxic.44.000.082 (v2)... | ecosystem: Environmental > Terrestrial >... | reverse complement strand
CGCCGTGCCGTGATCGGTTCCGTCCGTGCCGTTGATGCGCGCGGTGCGGCCGAACTCGGTGATCACGGCGACGACCGTGTCGCGCCACGTCTCCTTCATCTCCGATTCGATGGCGGCAATGGCACCGTCGAGCGCTGCCAGCAGGTTGGCGAGGCGTCCGCTCATGACACCCTCGTCGGCATGGGTATCCCAACCGTCGAAAGCAAGCGCTCCAATGCGCGGCCCGTCGGGCCGTGCAAGGAACTTGGCGGCCATGCCCGCGGACTCGGCAAAATATGCGCGCACCTGCCCGGCGCCCGCTGCCCTCGGTTGTTGTCCGTCCATGCCGCCCGCGCGCGCGATGGTGGCAAGCCCCAGGCGCTCCTCGAGCGCCCGCGCGAGCATGGGATCGGTGTGACGATAGAGATCGAGCACGCGCGTCAGCGTGTCGTCGCTTGCCGGCGGCAACCGCCGCGGTGTCCATGACAGAACGGGCGCGGGCCCGCGCACGACCAGTGGTGCAATGGGCCCAATCGCGAACGCGTCCTTGCCGCCGCCGGTCACTCGCCCGGCCGGTTGCAGCGAGGCGAGCGCGCGGTTGAGCCAGCCGCTGTCGGCCGCACCCGGCGATCCCAGCCCGCTTTCCAGCACATCCTGTCCGTCGAAATGAGACCGCTCGCGGTACGGGGTTGCGGTCGCATGCACGATGGTCGCTGCGCCGGATTTGTAGAGGCGGTGAAGATTCGGCATCGCCGGATTGAGGGCGAAGAACGAATCGAGCGGCAACGCGGCGCTCGCGCCGCTGGGCATCAGCGCCTTGTCACCCCGCAGCCGCTGCCACTCGGGATCGCCGACCGGGGCCACCGCGGCGAGGCCATCGAGCGCACCGCGCAACACGACCACAAGGAAACGCGGGTCGCGGCCCTCGGCGCGCGCGAGCCTCGGCGCATAGGCCCAGGCGAAAAGCGTGCCGGAAGCGAGCAGCAGCTCGCGGCGGGTTGGAGCATGCATCGTCATGGGCTCACTCACCTCCCGGCGCCCGCACCGGAGCGCCGAATTACGCGTCGGAAAGTCATCTGCGCTGGAACTCCGGCGCCATGAACAGCAGCGCGAGCGCCTGCGGGCGGCTTTCCGCGCGTGTGATCGCCTGGCGCGTCTCGCTCGAGGCGATAGGGCCCAGCGCCTCTTCGAACATCTCGCGCGGATCCGCCTCGGCTGGCATGCGGCGCGCGAGCTGATTGGCAATGTCCACGCGTTGCGAGAGACCATCGAGCCAGGGGCCACTCTCATCGGCGAAGCCCTTGGGGGCGGACGGCCGCCACAAGGGCTCGCCCAGGAGGTTCTGCGCTTGCATGACCGGCCCGATGTCAGGCGCCAGCGTGCCGCCGGCGCGCAACGCGCCGACAATCCATTCGCTCGGACGCTTGAGCTTGGCGCGCGTCGGGTCCCAGGCCTCCGGCGCCGTCACCAGCGTCTTCGCAAGCTCCTTGAGGTTGCCATCGGTGTCGAGAAATCGCTTGGCGAGCCGCTGGACCAGTGCGTCGGGCGGTTCGTCGGCGACGAAATGGCGCGCGAGCTTGGCGGCGACGTGCTTTGCGGTCGTGGGATGGCGGGCCAGCGCGGCGAGCACCGTGCGGCCCTGCTCGGCGCCGCCCTCAGGATAGCTTTTGCCGATCACCGACTGCGCACCCGGCTCGTGCATGCGCGGATTGAATTGGAACTCGCCGGCGCGCGCGGAATCCTGGCGCGGCGGCACCAATGTCCAGCCGGTGATGACCTTTGCAAAGCCGGTGACGTCCTCCTGCGTGTAGACGGTGCGCACGCCGAGCGTATGCAGCTCGAGGATTTCGCGTGCAAGGTTTTCATTCAGGCCGCGCTTCTGCCTCATACCCGCCATCGAGTCGGGGCCGATCGAGCGCGCATTGTCGAGATAGACGAGCATGGCCGGATGGGATTCGACTGCCAGCAGCATGTCGCCAAACCGCCCGAGCGCATGCGCGCGAATGGCTTCGCGCTCATAAGCGCCGCAGATCGGACGCACATTGCCCTTATCGGCGGATACGCAGAAATGATTCGACCAGAACCAGACCAGCCGCTCCACGAATCCGATCTTTGCTTCAAGCGCCGCATGGATGCGGGCCCTCGCTTCAGCGAGATAGAGCCTCTGTGGCAGGCCCGGTCCGGGATTGGGCGGCGCGATTGCAGGTGCCGCGCTCGCCGCATCAGGTGCTTTCATGTCCGGCGCTGCGCTGCCGTCCCCGGTTTTTGCCGCACCGTCTTCGCGTGCGGTCCGCGCGGCCAGGCGTTGCGCCCGCTGTTCCTGTCGGAATTTGAATGCGGCGCGCGCACCTTCGGCACTCGTCAGCAATGTGGGATCGCTGATGCGGCCGGCGTCAGGCGCGTCGATCTCGGCCATGAGCGCGCCACGAGGGTCCGAGGTAATGGCCTCGATTGATCCGGCGCGCGGACCAACCCCGAAGCGGTGCAAGCAAAGCGCGGCGTTCGCTTTCCCTTCGAGGGCCATGCGTCATTGCTCCTCGGTCAACGCACGCCACCCCACTTTCAGGCATGGTCCGGGATGGCAATGTCAATATTGCGGCACGCGGCCTTTCCCGATCCTGTCCGCAGCATGAAAAATTGGAAGGATGAATCGGGGGTAAGCGAGTGCTGCGTAACTGAACAACAGATGAACGGCGTCCGTTAATCCCGTGCTGTATATTTCTTGTAAACCGCGAATGCGTCACGTGCTGCCGGCAGTCGTCCCGTTTGTCGGCAAGCCGGTCGGCGCAAGCACGCCTTTAATTTGGTCAGCGAACCTTTGCCACTCGCAAACAGTTGTGTGCCCCAAGCGCGTGGACATGCTAGAATGATGCATGGAACTTCGTCGAGATCGGCCCCCGGTCGACGTCGGTGCAAGGGGCGCGCAGGTCCGGTCGTTTGCTCCCCACACATGATTGGATTGCATCCAGGAGAGATTGATGCGGCATTCACGTATCCGTTCAACCGCGTTCCTTGTCGCCGCGTTCGCGCTGGCGACCGCAGTTGTTCCGCTGCCAGGCCTCGCCCAGACCGACCCGACAGCGGCCCCGCCTCCGACATCGGCGCTTGGTCCGTACCAGGCGGTACCCATCACCCTGCCGCCGCCCATGAACGATGCGAGCTTCGAGGCTTTCCGCAAGCGGCTCGCCGAGGTCGCGCAACGAAAAGACCGCGGCGCGCTTGCCGAGATGATTGCGGCAAGCTTCTTCTGGGTGCCTGAAAGCGCTGACCTCGCCGACAAGAAGCTGCCGGCCATCGACAACGCCGCCAAGGCGCTGGGTCTTGATGGCGCCGACGCTCTCGGCTGGGATGCGCTCGCAGCCTACGCCGGTGAGGCGAGTGCAATGGCCGAGCCCCAGCGCAGCGGTGTCTTTTGCGCACCGGCCGAGGCCGCCTTCGACGACAAGGCGGCAGACGAGCTTGCCACCGCCACCCAGACCGATGCTTCGGATTGGGTGTTCCCCACGCGCGACGGCGTCGAGGTGCGCTCGGCCGCAAAGCGGGATGCTGAGGTCGTCGGCACGCTGGGGCTTTACCTTGTGCGGGTCCTTCCCGACGACTCGCCGCTCAACGCGGTGCTCGCCGCGTTCGTCAAAGTGATGACGCCGGCCGGTAAGGTCGGCTACGTGGCGGTCGACTCGGTCCTGCCGATCGGCGGCGAGCAGCTGTGCTATGTGAAAGAAGAATCCGCCTGGAAGATTGCGGGCTTTCTCGGCGGTGAACCGAACCAGTAGCGAAACAACCAATGATCATTGAGAACCAGAACGATGTGACAACCGCGGTCCTGGCCGAGCTTGCGCGCGCGCCGAATGCCAGATTTCGGGAGATCATGTCGGTGCTCGTGCGCCACCTGCACGATTTCGTGCGCGAGGCGAAACTCACCGAGGAGGAGTTTCACGCAGCGCTCGCCTACCTCGTCGCCGTCGGCAAGCACAGCAGTGAATCCCATAACGAGGCGGTGCTGATGGCGGGTTCACTGGGCCTCTCGGCGCTGATCTGCCTCCTCAACAATGGGAACAGGGGAGCGACAGAGACCGACCAGAACATGCTTGGACCGTTCTGGCGCATGCAGTCGCCGGTCACCGCGAACGGCGGCTCGATCGTGCGGTCCGCAACGCCTGGCCCTGCGCTGTTCGCCGCTCTTTCCTTTCGTGACTCCGATGCGCGGCCCGTCGCTGGCGCCGAAGTCGATATCTGGCATTCCTCGCCGGAAGGCTTCTACGAGAACCAGGATCCGATGCAGGCCGACATGAACCTGCGCGGCAAGTTCTTCACCGATCCGGCGGGCCAAATCAGCTTCCGCAGCGTAAAGCCGGCCGGTTACCCGATCCCGATCGATGGGCCGACCGGCGAGCTGCTGCGGGCGCAAGATCGCCACAATATGCGGCCCGCGCATCTGCATGTGCTCGCCGGCAAGGAAGGCTTCAAGACGCTGATCTCGCAGCTCTACGTGCCCGATGACCGGTTCATCGATAGCGACGTGCAGTTTGGCGTCACGCGCCATCTGATCGGTAACTACGTACGTCACGAGAACGAGAAAGCGCCGGCAGCGGATGTTGCCGGACCCTGGTACTCGCTCGACCACACCTTCGTCATGGAAACAGGGCGCAATCGGCTGCCGCGACCTCCGATCACGGGCAAGGCGCGCGGCCCGCGACCAAGAATTCCACACCTTGCGTAGTGTCGTAGCCTGGGGTTGAGCGCTTCGCGAAACCCGGGAAAGGTCCCGCGAAGTATTACATTAGAGCATGTCCCGCAAAAGTGGGAACCGGTTTTGCGAAAAAGGACATGCTCAAACAAAGAGGTAGAGCGGGATGACGATTCGAAGAAAAGTCTCCCGCTTTAGTGTGCTCCCGGATTTCGCTGCGCTCAATCCGGGCTACAAGCTTCGGACGAGGGCTTAACGGCGCCGGTCAGCCTGCTTGCGCGGCGGCGCGCTCGACCGAAGCAGCGGTCTGGCCAAACAGAATCGCGCGTTCCTCCGCGGTGCGGATACCTCCCGCGTTCGGGTTGACAGCCTTGGCTTTCTCGTAGGCGCGCGCTACTGCCGGCCGTGCGCGGATCGCCTCGAACCAGCGTTTGAGATGCGGGAAATCCGCGAGGTTCTGTCCCTGGCGCTCGTAAGGCACGATCCAGGGATAGATCGCCATGTCGGCGATCGAATAATCCTTGGCAATGAAGGCGCGGTCGGCCAACCGCTTGTTGAGGACCCCATAGAGGCGGTTGACCTCGTTGCGGTAGCGATCCATGGCGTAAGGGATCTTCTCAACGGCATAGTTGCTGAAGTGATTGTTCTGGCCGGCCATCGGTCCGAGATTGCCCATCTGCCAGAACAGCCACTGGATGGCGTCGGTCCGCGCGCGCAGATCGCGCGACAGGAATTGTCCGCTCTTCTCCGCCAGATAGAGCAGGATGGCGCCCGACTCGAATATTGCAATGGGGGCACCGCCGCCGGCAGGCGCATGGTCGACGATCCCTGGAATGCGGTTGTTGGGGGACACTGCGAGGAACTCCGCCGCGAATTGCTCGCCTTTGCCAATGTTCACCGGAATGATCTTGTAGTTGGTCCCGGTCTCTTCCAGGAACATCGTAATTTTGTGTCCGTTCGGCGTCGTCCAATAGTAGAGGTCTATCATCGACTGGTTCCCTTGCTTGCTGCGGACCGCAGCATGATGCTGCAAGATGGCCGGACATGGAAGTGGCCCCGGCGCGCCGCGCGTTCAATCGTCGCCACGTATGGCTCCTTTTCCGGTCCAGCATTCGCCGAAATTGCAGGGTGAGGTGGCGGCGCTGCGAGCAATCGCGCCTGTGGCCCGAACGGCATTCGGGCATCCGCGGGGGACGAAGTCATCGTGCAACAATGATGCGTGTTGTGACGGGCATCGATCGCACCATCACCGCCGCCTGCGTGGCGACTGCCCTGATATTTTCACCGACTGGGCGCGCGGGGGCGCAATCGGAGGCCGATGTATGCCTGATGGCGAACCGAAATCTCTCGCTCGGCGCGCCTCTTCCTCGTACGCAAGCGCGCCTCAAGTCGGGCGTGCTCAAGGTCGTTGCGGTCGGGTCGTCCTCGACCACGGGATTGTGGGTCGCATTCAGTCCGGAAGCGACCTATCCGCAGGTCATGCGACGCGAGCTCGCCGCTTTGCGGCCTGGCCTGCAGATTGAAGTCGTCAACAGCGGCCGCATAGGAGATACAGTTTCGGGGAGCATGGCCCGCTTCCAGGATGATGTTCTCGCGTACCGTCCCGACCTCATCGTCTGGCAACTGGGCACCAACGACGTGGCCTGGGGAGGCCGTGCCGACGGTCTCAAGGATCAGATCGTGACGGGCGTCCGCACGCTCAAATCTGATGGAGCGGACGTGATTCTGATGGACCTGCAATATGCCCCGATAATTCTTGCCTCCTCACAGCATGAGGCAATGCAGTCGACGATCGCCGAGGCCGCGCGGGAAGAGCGGGTTGGGCTGTTTTCACGCTTCTCACTCATGCGCCGGTCGATCGAGGCCGGACTTCCCTCGACTGCGCTCGTTTCCTGGGATGGGTTGCACAATTCAGCCGCGGGCTACGACTGCATCGGCCGCGCCCTGGCGCGGGCCGTTGTCCTGGACAAACGGTGATTTTGCTGCACACGAACAACTGATCGAATGCCGAAACGCGCAAATCGCTTCGCGCCTCGGCCGCCTCTTTAAAAGGCCCGCGATTTTATTCAAAAAGCGTTGCCCTTCCGGCAAATCGGTAGCTTGGCAGACACCCCCGGCTGGCCGGCGCCCCTCGCGCTTGGCTTGCCGAATTACTGCATGTGATTTCAAAGGTTTAGAACAAAATCGCCTTTGCGGCCAAGCGATGCAAGGGAGCATCCGCTGATGACCCGCGCAGCTAAAGAGTCTGCGAGTGTGGCTTTTGCGCACTAGAGCACAGCGGTTGTTTGTGTTTGTAATCGCGACGGTTCAGCGCAGGGGAATCTGTCAACACAGGGGGTACCCAATGAAGAAAGTTCTGTTTGCTTTGGTTGCAACTCTCGTCGCGGTGAGCGTCTCTGGCTGTGTCGGCGTCGGCAAAGGCAAGGCTCCACCCGTCGTGACCAAGGGCTAATGTTAACCGATAGGGCCGGCGTAACGCCGGCCCTATTCGGGTTTTCGGGCGGGATGGAACGGTCCTCAGGCCGATCTGTTCCGCAATGTGCTGGAGGGGACAATGCTGCATAATTCAGAAAACAGGAACAGCCTTCGTTTGGTGGCCGGGTTGTGCGCGCTTGCGATCTCGGTCGGGCTGGAAATGTCGACTGCACGAGCGCAGAACATCATCGCTGAGGAGGCAAGCCCGGTCACGACCGGGAGCGCAGTAGCTAGCGCGGCCGCGGCAGCGAGCGCACCGGCGCCGCAGGCAATGGCCCCGGAAGCCGCGTCCGAAGTGACCCCGCTCAAGCCGGTGGACGTGCACCCGGGCAAATCCGCGGAGGTCGCGCCTGATCCGTCGCGTCCATATTTCATCGAATTCCGGGCGCGCGCCGCCTACAACTACGGGCACGCATTCGTGGTGCATGGAAAGGTCGGCGAGCCCATTACGAAGAAATCCGTCGTTGGGTTGCATCCGGCTGGCGACTCGCCTGTTCCATGGATGATTGGCCACATCATCCCGGTCCCTTCCGAGACCGGTTGGAGCGACGGCGACGTCGGCTACAACGACAAGTACATCACGGCCAAGTATCGCGTGTATCTCACCGAGGCCGAATACCGGGTCCTGCTCTCTAAGTTGCGCCAGATGCAGGCCAGCACGCCGCTCTGGAGCGCCCCGGTCTACAACTGCGTGGCGTTTGTCGGGGACATCGCTGCGTTCCTGGGCATGCAGCACCCCTTCCACTGGGTGATGCCCAAGGAATACATCGAAGGCATCAGGAAAATGAATGGCGGGCGAACGACAATGCCCAGCTCATGGCTTGCATCCATGAACCCGCAGCTCGCGCGGCAGCAAGCAGTTCACGAGAGCGCTGCACATTCGTCCCGTCCGCAACAGGCGGAGCAGCAGACCGCGCCGGCAGCCAAGGTACGCCGCGCTGCCGCGGCGCAAGCCCCTGCACCTTCGCAGCCGACGGGGTTTACTTACGGCAGCGTCCAGTGATCGGGTCGCTGTTGTCGACATAAATTCCTTCCATCATGCAGCCCCCAAGCGGGGCTGCTTTTTTTTGGCGAGCCGACGTCCGGCTCGTTCAGCGCCAGGCCGCCAATTCACCGACGATGTCATGCGTGAGAATTTTCTCGAGTGATTGCAGCGCGCGGGCGACGGTCGCCCCGTCCATGACCCGATGATCGTAGTTGAAGCGTACGTCGACCGTGCCGTCGGCGTCGAATACGCCGTAGTTGAGAACGACGGTGCACGGGGCAAGCGGGCGTAGCGAATCGGCGCCGAGCGCCGAATAGACCGACAGCGCAAAATTGCCGAAGAACTTGATCCGCCGGGGACCGATATTGAGCGCGAGCCACATCAGGAAGCGCCGCAGCGGCCACGGCAGACGGCCGAGGATCAGCACCCGGTGGAATTCCTTGATCTCCGAAAGCGGCGCTTCGTTGAAATGCCGCACAATCTCGACGAGCTCGGCCAGCGTCCGCTCGGCGGGATCTTTTATTCGGCCGACGAAGACCTGCGCCTGCTCCTCGGCCCTTCGCTCGACCGCGATCATCGCCACGCTCGACGGGTACTCAAAGAGATGAGGCCGCAGCAGGCCGACATAGACTCGTCGAAGCTCGGGGATCTGCTGCGCCAGGATTGCGTAGGCTTTGAGAAACAGCACCGTCCACGGCGGACGGTGCGGGCAGGCCTTGCGAGCCGCCACCAGCGCGCCGAGCGACATGCGGCGCTGCACGGGCAGGATCGGTGCTTTGACCGCAAAATGCAGGAAATCGTTCTGTACCCGGCGTGACGGCAACAATCGGATTGCACGCCCGTGCGATTTCGCGACTGGCTTCATCTGGCCGCTGCCGTGCTGTCCGACCCGAGCGTCAGTGAACGTATGGCACCAGCCGCTTGGTGTGCATCATATATTCACGGTATTCATTGCCGAATGTTTGGAGCATGAGCGTTTCCTCGCGACCGACCCGGCCGAAATAGAGAATGCAAAAGCCGACGAGGCCCGCCAGCGCCGTTACCCAGTTCGGCAACAAGCAGGCCTGTCCCAGCGACGACAGCAAAGCCGAGGCGTACATGGGATGGCGGATAAGCCGGTAGACGCCCGTCGTCACGAGAGCGTGCTTCTCCCGGATCACGAGCTTGATCGAGAAATTGCGTCCCAGGTCCGCATGACTGCGCCAGAACAGCCAGAGCGATGCCACGCTGGCTGCGATCCCGACGCAGAACAGGACCGGCTGAAATGGATAGTCGGCGAACGCCAGCCATGATGTCGCCAGATAGAGGACCGGAACACCGGCATAGCCGGCGAAGCTCAATACCAGCAGCGCAATTTCATAATTGCGGTCCCGCTCCTCAATTTGTCTGTTGCGCCGGGCCCGCCGCGCATAGCGATAGCGAATGACGCCCCAGCAAAGGGCGAATAGAACCCAAATGAGTTTGCTCACTCCCGTCATGCGATGGTAACGACGGCAAAACTGCCTGCACGGTCGCTCGGTGGCATCGCGGCGACAACTCCGATAGAATTCCAGCACCGAGTCTATCGATCGGATCAGATTTTGACCACCTCCGCAGCCGATTTATGGCCCGTCCGTGCAGCTGTGCTGACGCCAAGGAGGCTCATGCGTGCGGTTACCCGTGCGCCCGCTCGCCATCGCGCATGGATCGCAATTGCAGCCGGAGCGGCTTCCGCTCTTGGTCAGGCGCCGATCCATCTCTGGCCGATCCTGTTCCTGACTGTTCCGCCGCTGGTCTGGCTGATCGATGGCGCGCCGGCGCAGCGCTGGCGCGGAGCCTGGGTGTGTGCGCTGACCGGATGGTGCTTCGGTTTCGGATATTTCGTCGCCGGACTGTATTGGATGGGATACGCGTTCCTGGTGGACGCGGAGACCTTCGCCTGGTTACTCCCGGTCGCAGTCATCGGGTTGCCCGCGGTCCTCGCGATCTTCACTGCCGTCAGCTTTGCCTGCGCGCGTCTCTTGTGGGTGCGCGGGGCGGCGCGCATCCTGGCATTTGCCGTTGCTCTTACCGGTGCCGAATGGTTGCGCGGTCACGTGCTCACGGGCTTGCCGTGGAATGCGTTCGGCTATGCGCTCGCGAGTCCGCTGGAGCTGGCGCAGGCTGCATCCGCGGTCGGGATCTGGGGCCTGACGTTCATCGCGGTTGCCGTATTCGCGAGCCCGGCGACGCTGACCGACGACCGCGCCGAAGGTGTCCGGCGCTGGTTGCCGGTGCTCTGCGCGCTTGCCGCTCTCATCACGCTGGCGCTGTTCGGGTCACTGCGATTGTCGCGGATGCCCACCACGCTGGTAGAGGGCGTAGCCCTTCGCATCATGCAGCCGAACCTGCAGCAGGACAGCAAGTTCAATTATTCGGCCAAGGCGCAGGTGATGAGCCAATACATTGCGCTCTCCGGCAGACCCAGCAACCTGCGGCCGCAGGGGTTGCGCGACGTCACCCATCTGATCTGGCCGGAATCCGCATTCCCGTTCTATCTCACTACCGAGCCCGACGCGCTTGCCCAGATCGCGTCTCTGCTGCCGGAAGGCACGGTCCTGATCACCGGGGCGGATCGCGTCGGCGCGCCGCCGGCAGGCGCCGCCGGCTCCGACACGCACACCTCCATCTACGTCATCGATCATCACGGCTCGGTGCTCGCGCTCTATGACAAGGTGCATCTCGTTCCGTTCGGCGAGTATCTGCCGTTTCAAAATCTGCTCGAACGACTGGGCCTGCAGCAGCTCACCAAGGTGACCGGCGGTCTTATTGCCGGCGAGCGCCGCCAGCTCCTGGCCTTGCCGCGCGCACCTCCTGCTCTGCCTCTGTTGTGCTATGAGGCGATCTTCCCGCAGGAGGCGGCGACACGCGGCGGCGAGCGGGCTGGCTGGCTTCTCAATCTCACCAATGACGGCTGGTTCGGAATCAGCAGCGGTCCCTACCAGCACCTGGTGCAGGCGCGCATGCGCGCCATCGAGCAGGGCCTGCCGCTGGTGCGCGCAGCCAACACCGGGATCTCCGCGGTGATCGATCCGCTGGGCCGCGTGATCGGCTCACTGCCGCTGGGCGCCGAAGGCGTTCTTGACGCACCGCTGCCGCAAGCGCTCGCGCCGACGATCTATGCCCGCTTCGGCGACGGCCTCGCCGGGCTGCTGATGGCTGCGGCGCTGATCATCGTTCTGCGCCGTCGGATCTCCGATCGGGCGCAGCCGCAGCCGCGCTGAATATGTGCTTGCAGGTGGCAAATTTGTCTCGATTGCGACACTGCCTCGACACTGCCGGATTCCGTTCGCGCGGGGCGCGCTTTCGCCGCCGCTGCGCCCGTTTGTTGCCTCAAAGCGTGCGTTCAGCGCAACAGGGTTGCGCGCCGGGCAGGTCGACGCGACCACTGTTGTAAACAGCTTTCAGTTTCGAAACTTCGCAAGCTGTAACGCGCATGCAACAGACTCAAGGCCTGCTTCGGCGGTAATGTCATCGCAACGGCTGCAGCCTGTTGCGTATCAGATCGCGGCCGAGACGGGGGATCGCAATGAAGAAGCTCGTGCTCCGCGCCGCCGCGATCATCGCGCTGTGGGGCGGCGCGGCACAGGCCGCCGACCTTCCGCGGCCGGGACCGGTCTATTACCCGCCGGTGGTCAGGTATTTCACCTGGACCGGCTGCTATGTCGGCGGCACTGTGGGCGGCGTGTGGGTGACGAGGGAATGGTTCGACAACGCGCCCGGCCTTGCCGGAACCAGCATGGGCTCGCAGGACGGAAGGGGCTTCCTGGCCGGCGGTCAGGGCGGCTGCAATTATCAGGTCGGCAGCAGCTGGGTGCTCGGCATCCAGGGCGACTACCACTGGGCGCTCGCCACCGGCGACAATACGAACGCCATTCTGCCGCTGCTTGACGATCGTTCCAACCTCAGATCGCTCGCTTCGGTCACCGCTCGCGTGGGCTATACCGCGGATCGTTTGCTGATCTACGTGAAGGGCGGCGGCGCATGGGAGAACGATGACTACAGCATTCTCGTTTCCGGTTTTTCTCTCGCGAATGCCGGCGATTGGCGTCATGGATGGACGGTCGGCATCGGCGGCGAATACGCGTTTCTCGACTTCCTCACCGGGTTTCTCGAATTCGACTACTACGACTTCGGCACCAGCACCAGCACGTTCAACACCTGCACGGTCGCGCTGTGCGGGGCGGTGACCCTTCCCGTGGACATCAGGGAGACCAAGGGGGTCGTCAAGGTCGGGCTGAACTTCAAGTTCGGGCCGACGCCGCCGCTCGTTGCTCAATACTGATTCTTGCGGGGCGCGCGCACCCGAGCGGGCGCAATGCCGCTTGCGCAGAATTCTCGCACCCGTTTCTTTTGCTCCGAAGCGAAGCGCGTCGATGCGCTTGCGCAACCGCCGGCAAACGTCGACAATCGGCGTCAGAGCTCGAGGAGAAATGCCATGCACGAACTGTCGCTGCCCGCCGATCTCGTGGCGCGCGTGACTGAACGCGCCGGACGTGCGCACCCCTTCGACGTGATCGAGCCGGGCAAGGCCGCCTTCGTCGTTGTTGACATGCAGAATTATTTCATGAAGCCCGGCTTCCAGGGCGAGGTGCCGAAGGCGCGCGCCATCGTGCCGGCGGTCAACCGTCTCGCTGCCGTGGTTCGCGAGCTGGGCGGGCACGTGGTGTGGGTGAAGAATGCGACCAACGATACACGCGAAAGCTGGAGCGTCTATCACGACTGGCTGCAGACACCGGATCGCCGCGATCGGCGCTATGCCGGCATGGAGCTGGCGCACGAGGGACACGCGTTGTGGGCGGAGCTCGACGTGCGGCCGGCCGATGCGCAGATCGTGAAAAAGCGTTTCAGCGCGTTCCTGCCGGGATCATCGCAGATCGAATCGTATTTGCGCGGACGCGGCATCGATACCGTGCTGATCGGCGGCACCGCGACCAACGTCTGCTGCGAAAGCACCGCGCGTGACGCCATGATGCTGAATTTCAAGGTCGTGATGGTGCATGACGTGCTCGCGACCTATACCGACGAAGAGCACAATGCCACGCTGCGCACTTTCTATTCCATATTCGGCGACGTGCAGACGATCGATGAGGTGATCGCGTCCCTTCGGCGCGGGCTGGACAAGGCCGCAGCCTGATCGACGTTTCGAGCGGGTTAGATCGTAGTGCCGTAGCCCGGGTTGAGCGCTTCGCGAAACCCGGGAAAGGACTTGCGACGTAGGCCGGATTTCGCTGCGCTCAATCCGGCCTACAAGGCGAACGCGTCGCCCTTCCATCGCTCCCGGTCTCCGCCCATATTGCGTTGATGGGGAAGCCACCTGACAAGACGCCGCGCGACCCGGCGCGACATTCGAAGAAGGACCCGGCAAAGCCGACGCGCGCCAAGGCTTCGCGGCCCGACTTGCCCCCGACTGCGCCCGCGCTTGCCGACCTGCTCAATCCCGGGATCGGGCAAGGAACCGCTGGGCCCGGCTCGCAGACCGGATTGCAGCCGCCCGCGGACAACTCGTTCGATCGGCGCGCCGATTTCGCCGCCGCCCATCGCGCCCGCAAGTCCACTCCGCAAGGCTTCAACGAGGCTGCGCAATCCGGCTATGCCGCGAAAGGTGCCGAACCGCTGGGCATGGATGCCGAGTTGGCGCAGGCGCTTGGATTTGGCGCCGAGGAGGCGCCGCAGGACGTCTCTGCCGGGAGCAGGGGCCTCGCCGCGTTCCGGGGCGTCACCGGTGCATCCGCGACCGTGCAGGCGCTGGAAACGCTGCTGCGCGAGGGCCGGCCCGAATTCGGCGAGCACCCGTGGATGCCGCACCGGCCGCCGCGCCCGGAAAAAACCGAAGGCGGCAGGCCTCTCGTGATCAAGGCGGAGTTCGCGCCGACCGGCGACCAGCCCCGCGCCATCGCCGACATCGTCGAGGGGGTCAGGCGCCAGGACCGCACGCAGGTTCTTTTGGGCGTGACCGGGTCGGGAAAGACATTCACCATGGCCAAGGTGATCGAGGACACCCAGCGTCCGGCGCTGGTGCTCGCCCCCAACAAGACGCTCGCGGCGCAGCTCTACGGCGAGTTCAAGGGCTTTTTTCCGGACAACGCGGTCGAGTATTTCGTCAGCTACTACGATTATTACCAGCCCGAGGCCTATGTGCCGCGCACCGACACCTATATCGAGAAGGAATCCTCCATCAACGAGCAGATCGACCGCATGCGCCACAGCGCCACCCGCGCTCTGCTCGAGCGCGACGACGTCATCATTGTGGCCTCGGTATCGTGCATCTACGGCATCGGGTCGGTCGAAACCTACTCGGCGATGACGTTCACGCTCAAGCAGCGCGAGCGCATCGACCAGCGCCGGTTGATCGCCGACCTCGTCGCCTTGCAATACAAGCGCAGCGCCGGCGACTTCTACCGCGGGACGTTCCGGGTGCGCGGCGACGTCATCGAGATCTTTCCCGCCCACTACGAGGACCGCGCCTGGCGTGTGTCGCTGTTCGGCGACGAGATCGAATCGATTCACGAGTTCGATCCGCTCACCGGGCAGAAGACCGACGAGCTGGAATTCGTCAAGGTCTACGCCAACTCGCACTACGTGACGCCACGTCCGACGCTGCTGCAGGCGATCGCCGGCATCAAGAACGAGCTCAGGTCGCGGCTGGTGCAGCTCAATGCCGCGGGCCGCCTGCTGGAGGCGCAGCGGCTCGAGCAGCGCACCCTCTATGATCTCGAGATGATGGAGGCGACCGGCTCCTGCGCGGGCATCGAGAACTACTCGCGCTATCTCACCGGCCGCAAGGCCGGCGAGCCGCCGCCCACGCTGTTCGAATATGTTCCGGACAACGCGCTCGTGTTCGTGGACGAGAGCCACGTCACCATCCCGCAGCTCGGCGGCATGTTCCGCGGCGACTTCCGCCGCAAGGCGACGCTCGCGGAATACGGCTTCCGGCTGCCCTCCTGCATGGACAACCGTCCGCTGCGCTTCGAGGAGTGGGATGCCATGCGGCCGCAGACCGTTGGGGTCTCCGCCACGCCGGGGCCGTGGGAGATCGAGCAGGCGCACGGCATCTTTGCCGAGCAGGTGATCCGGCCGACCGGGCTCATCGATCCGCCGGTCGAGATCCGGCCGGCGCGCACCCAGGTCGATGACCTGGTCGGCGAGGTGCGCCAGGTGGCGGCCGCAGGCTATCGTGCGCTCGTCACCGTGCTCACCAAGCGCATGGCCGAGGACCTCACGGAGTACCTGCATGAGCAGGGCATCCGGGTGCGTTACATGCACAGCGACATCGAGACGCTCGAGCGCATCGAGATCATCCGCGACCTGCGGCTGGGCGCCTTCGATGCCCTGGTCGGCATCAACCTGCTGCGCGAGGGCCTTGACATTCCGGAGTGCGCGCTGGTCGCCATTCTCGATGCCGACAAGGAGGGCTTTCTGCGCAGCGAGACCTCGCTCGTTCAGACCATCGGCCGCGCCGCGCGCAACATCGACGGGCGCGTCATCCTCTACGCCGACAGCGTGACCGGTTCCATGGAGCGGGCGATCGCCGAGACCAACCGCCGGCGCGAGAAGCAGCAGGCGTACAACGCCGTCAACGGGATCACGCCGGAGAGCATTCGAAAGGGCATCGCCGACATCCTCGAGTCGGTCTATGAGCGCGACCACGTGCTGGTCTCGACCGCCGGCGGGCTCGCCGGCATCGGGGAAGAGGCGGCGGCGACCATCGGGCACAATTTTGAGGCAGTGATTGCGGATCTGGAGACCCGCATGCGCGAGGCGGCGGCCGACCTCGACTTCGAGGAGGCGGCCCGCCTGCGCGACGAGGTCAAGCGTCTGCGCGCCACCGAGCTCGCCGTTGTGGACGACCCCACCGCCAGGGCGATTGCGCCACAGGCTCAGCGCCCCCGTGCGCGGGCAGAGGGATGGGGCGAAGGGGCGAGAGGCGAAATACGGCGGCCGCGCAAGCCCACCCTCGACGAGATGGGGCCCGGCCCGGCCAAAGAGTCCAAGCCGTATCGGCCGGGCCCGCGCTCGACCACGGGACGCCCCGGCATGCGCGGGGGCTGGCGCCCGCGCGGGCGGTAACGCGGGCGATGCCCCGCGTCGTCGGAATCGATCACCTGGTGCTGAGCGTCGGCGACTTTGCGCGCTCGAAGGCGTTCTACGACAAGCTGCTCGGCTTCCTCGGGTTCAGGCTCAAACACGATTACGTTGACATGGCCGGCTGGAGCAACGGCAGGACGCTGTTCTGGATCAGCGCGGCCGACGAGGGGCGCGGGAAACGCAAGTACCGCAAGGGCGACATCGGCTTTCACCACTACGCCTTCGAGCTTTCCAGTCGCAGCGACGTGGACGCGCTCGGCGCCTTTCTCGAAAAGCACGGCATGAAAGTGCTCGATCCACCGGGCGCATATTACGGCCCTTCCTACTACGCGGTCTATTTCGCCGACCCCGACGGCATGAAGCTCGAAGGGATGGTGTTCAAGCCACCGCCAAAAGCGCGGGCGCGCAAGGGTGCCGGGCGCAAGAAGCAGTTGGTTGGGTCGAGCGCTTGCGAGACCCAACACGATCGCGGGAGCGCCATCGTCGTTGGGTCTCGTGAAGAACTCGACCCAACCTACAAATTACTGACAAACCAGCGACGCGTATCGGGCGCAAGAAGAAATAGGCTCGACCGCCGGAGGGCTCGTCAATCCTTGGCCGGCGGCGCCACGGCGGCGTCGGGCTGATTGCTGCGTCGGAGCGCCTCGGCGATGAAGCCGGTCGCCTTCATCTCCTCCACAAAGGCGTGCAGGTAGCGCGGCGCGGCCTCGCGGCCCTGGTAGCGCAGCTTGGGCGTGCCCATCGCCTGGCGGATTTCCATGAACCGGCCGTCCATGATCCGGACGGAAGGGTCGGTCTTGGCGTATTCCACCAGCGGCTGCTTCACCCCGGCCGCGGCTTCAAGCCTGTCGCGCACGAACAGCTCAATCCCGTTCTCCCCGCGAACGAGCTGCGCGTGCTTGATGGTGCGGGTGAGGTAGAGGTCGTAGGCGGAGCCCTTGTTGACGGCGATGCGCACGCCGTCGCGATCGACATCCGCGACCGCGCGCAACGGTGAATCCTTGGGCACCAGGTAGACGCCCTCGATGATGACGTAGGGCGCCGTGAAGGCGATCTCGGCGGCGCGCACCGGCTCGATAGCGAGGAACGCGACATCCCAGGCTCCGGCCTTGAGCGCCTCGAACACCTTGCCGGCGGCGTCGAAGGGAACGAGCTCGAGGGGGAGCCCGACGCGCCGGGCAAGCTCGCGGGCGAGGTCGACCGTAACGCCGCGCATGTCTCCGGTGGCGGGGTCCTTCTGCGCCAGCACCATGTTGCCGAGATTGATGGCCGCGCGCAGCTTCCCGGTAGGTGCGAGATCCTTGACCAGATCGGCCGCGACGGTGCTCACGATGCTGCCTCCTTGCAAACGGCCGCCGGGCTCCTGGGCATGGACTGCGCAGGCCCCGGCGATGACAAATATGGCGGCGCAAGCGATCCCGTGCATGGCGTTGCCCGCGCTGCGGCGACCGGTGGTAGCGTCAATTTTGGCCGCGGACAACAGAGCGCCGCTCGATCGCGTGCCCGCGGACGCCGAACGGGTCTGACGACGATCACGAAGACTGCTGCAATCCCCGGCGGTTGGTGTATTCTGGCAAGCCGGTTCGATCACCGTTTGGAGGACGTCATGGCCAAGGGTCAGATGCGAAGCACCAAGGAGAAGAAAAAGCCGAAGGCGGAGTGGAACAAGAAGAAGAAGGGCGGCCCGACGCCGTCACCGTTCGCGGCGGGACAGAGCCAGGCCAAGACCGAGCTGTTCGGGAAGAAGAGCTAGACGGGGCAGGGGGCGTTCGCTTAACGACTACGCGACGAAGTTGCGCGTCTAGGGCAGGGCTAGGCGCGCAAGGCCACCGGTTCGACGTCCCGGTGCGGGGTGATACTTGCCATCATCAAAGTCCCCTCATAGGCAGTCGTCCCGGTTTTTGCGCTCTATTCCGCCGCAACAAGAGAATTGAATGCATAGGTTTTCCAAGTGGGCGCATATTTCTCGTCGGCTTGATTGCCCCAACTGGTCCAGCCCTTGCGCGCACCGCGAGCGAATAGCTCAAGGAAGGGGCCCGGCGAGCATGTCTCGATAATCTCATATTGCTCATCCGGCTTGCGGGAGTGCTCACGTTTGCGGGTCGCAAGAAGGTTCAATTGCCGTCGTCCGGGCGCAAGCGTCCGAGCATTTTTTCCTTTGACGCCAAACAAGATCAGTTCAGTGACATTCCGGAAATAGAACCCGACACCACGTCCATCGGAGCCGCCGTCCTTGCGCACCTTGTGCCAGACGATGTTGGATTTGTACGAAAACCCCCATGCCTTCATCACATCGAGTCCTTGCGGCAAGAGCGCGTTCGGACACCAAAGATAAAGATGTGCAGTCGGCGAAACCAGCTTCCCAACCGGCAGCGTCATGATCTCCTCAAACGTCATGGTCCCGTAGCGGGACAGCCGCCTATGCTCCGGCGCCATCTTTCCGGTACGGTTAGTGAATCGCCACGGCGGATCGGCAAGGATGGTGGCAAATCGACGACCGTGCGCAAAGTGAAGCAAGTCACTCGCCGCGATTGATGAGTTTTGGCTGTTGATTGCACAGACAGAACTGCTCGCCCTTGGCTCATGATTCGCCATGGTGCTCAGCCTAGATCCAATCTATATTGTTCCTGTTATGTTCTCCAGATGAATTTTGAAAGAATGGCTGCCTTGCAGCGCCTCCACCGGCCCGTGGCTACTTCATGCCAACGGCGGCACACACCTCCCTCCTGCCTCCCGGCCGATAAAAAAGTGTCTCTTCCGGCCCGCACCTAAATACTTCCCGCGGCTAGGGAAAAACCCCGGCAGGGCCGCGAAGCGGTCACATTGTCATGCGGCAATTGCCATGATGAAAAGCGCCAGACCGGCGTGCAAACGGGGAAGTCAACATGGCATTCGTGAAAACGAGCGAGAAATCGAACGAGCCTGTCGAGGTCGGCAAGGCGGTCGAGACGCAGGTGGAAGGGGAAATCCGTGAATTCGTCCGCCGCGACGTTGCCACCCTGCGGCGGCAGCCCGAGCAAGACAGCGAAATGGTGGCCAGCAATATCGGCAATCTGCTCCAGCGCGTGGCGGGCACCTCGGTAAAGGAGATCGACAAGCTGGTTGCCGAGCTGCAGACGCTGCGCGAGATGCTGCAGAACGAAGGCGCCCGCGTGCAACGCGAGATCGTCGAGTACGCTTCCTTGAGCCAGGCCGCCATGCAGTCGACCCGGATCATTGCGGAAAGCCTGACCAGCTGGAAAAAGATTCCGGACGCGCCGAGCATGCGTCACGACTGAACCGAGTCGGCGCTCGTCGTCCGGCGCGGTCGATTTGAAGTTCCTGCCAGTGGTGCGGCAGTGCGTATAGGAGCTTCAAACCCGCAGCCGTGCCCGCAGGCCTACGGCAGCAGGCGGTAGCGGGGGATCATCGCCACCACCGTGCGGGCGGTCGGATTGATGACCAGGATGCGGTCGTCCAGCTTGACGAACTTGTGAGCGCGCAGGAGCGGAATTTCTCCGGTCACGCTTGCGGGCAGGTCCTGCAGCGGTTTGTCGCTCCACAGCTCCTCGGCAAGGCCGGAAGCCCGCGCATCAGTGCGCGCCGTATCGGGATGGCGCATCACGCCGCTGTAGATGTGCTCACGCTGCTCGTCGGTGAGCGGGAGCACGACCCCGACGCTTCCCGTCGTTTCGTAGGCGGCGTCCGCGACGCCGTCGCTCGCCGGATGCTGCGGGAGCGCCAGACGATTTCGTGCAGCTTCGGCTGCGACAAGACCAACCAGTGCGAGCACTGCGATAGTGACGATACGCTTACCAAAGAAAGACTGCATGACCCCGACTTCCTGGCACTCTCACGCTGCCAGGCTAGGACCGGTCCTCTTCCACCTCCGTTAACAGGAATGGGCTCGGCATTATTTGGCTCTCGACTGTTGCCGGCAAGCCGCAGACGCGGGTGATGGCATCTCGCTCCAATGCAGCAATTTCAACGAATTGGCGATACCGCTGCCGTTAACCATGCAACACAAATGCTCCGGCGGTCGCCGCCTGCGACCGCCGGAGCGAGCACGTGCTCAAGGATGCTGTACGCCGGGCCGTTACTCGTCGCTCAGGAAAACTCCGGTTAGGGGGTTATACGCGAGCGGATTGACGTACTGATAGGTCTGCACGACCGGCACCGTCGTCACCACCGGCACATTTGTGACTACCGGTACTGTCGTAACGGCCGGCCGCACCGGCGGCGCGTACGCGTAAGCGTCGGTCACCGCCGGTCCGTAGCCATACGTGATCGGGCGCGTCACCACGCGCGCGGCGGGCGCAGGCGCCCAGGCATAGGCCTCGGTCACGGCCGGCCTGTAGCCGTAGGTGATCGGACGTGTCACCACGCGGCGGGCGGGCGCCCACGCATAGGCGTCGGTCACCGCTGCCCGCGCGACCACGCGCGGGCGAATCACCGGGGCAGTGGTCACGGTCACGGTGCGTTCCGTGATGGTGCGCGTGATGACGGTGCGGCGAGCGGGTGCGACTGCAACAGCACGCGCTGCGACCACCGGCTCGTAGGCGTAGGCGTTGTAGTAAGCGCGAGGCAGGAAGCGCTCCTGATAGACGACGCGCGGCTGGTAGTAGGCGCGCGCACCATAGTCAGACTCGTAGAGCCATGTCTGCGCGCAAGCAGGTCCAGCCGTGACGGCCAGAGCGAGCGCGAGATATGCCGGACGAAAATGCAATCTCATGGTGTGCTCCTTGTGCCCTTGGGATAGCAACCAAGCCAACGCCAGTTGGGCATCGGTGTTCCCGCGGTGCTGATAACCACTATCCTACCGCCTGGCTGGTCCGGGGGCAACTTTCACGTCGTAACAAGTCGGTGCAATCGCCCGGCCATGCCCGTCGCAACGAATAAAATAAGTCTCAGCGGTGACGAAGCAGCGAGATTGAAACACAGGTGAAACGAGATTGAAGCGCGACTGAAACAGTGGCGGTGATCACGCGGAGTGCGGCACCTGTTTCCCACGCGATAGCGCACACTGCGATGCTTGCGGCGACGACACGTTGTCCCGCAGTTTCAGGGGACCTGAAAAAACATCACTGCCGCGCGTCGCAGGACGCGCGGCAGTGACTTCCCCCGACCGGCCGGCGCCTGAAAGTTTTTCCGCTTAATCCGATTGCGCGCGCACCGCCATGACGCTGCGAAGCGCAACCAGGCCGCACAAGAGCAAGCCCATGACCAGCGCGATTGCAAATGAGGTGCCTTGTCCCTTGGCCGCCGCATCCACCGCATCGGCGCGCGCGATGCCGATCGATACCGCCGTCGCCGCCACCGCGGTCGACAGCGCAAGTGCGGCGGTGGTGATGAGCTCGACAAAGGCAACGGAGCGCTGCCCGAGCGCGCAGGCATGCCGGTGCTCGTGGTCGATACCGGTGCAACGGGTCAGTTCCGTGGACATGTCAGGCTCCGCGAATCAGTTTCGACTTATTGCGAGATTCGCGGTCGATGCCGGCGTCGTTTCGGCCGGACTTGGGCGAAGGCTTTGACGAAGAAGGGCAATTTTATGTTTTAGGTTAATGAAGGGTTAACGCCAAAGCGTTTTGAAAGAAGTCGTGTTGTGACGGCCACAGGTGGCAAGCGATCGCTTGAGGTCGAGCCTTTCGGAACGTTCTTTTACGAACGCCAGGCTCCACCAACAACTCGGCAGACTGCAAAATTTCAGCTGACCGTGCGCGGGCCTATTCCGCAGCCACCACCTGCGCGGGCTGCCAATGCATGGGCACATGATCCGGCTCCGCCTCGACGCGAGCAAGCCAGGCGCGGATGGCGGGAAACGGACCAAGGTCGAAATCGCATTCATGCGCCAGATGCGTATAGGCATAAAGCGCGATGTCGGCGACGCTGTAGCGCTCGGTCGCGAAATAGCGGTGATGCTTGAGGTGCTTTTCCATCACGCCGAGCGCCCGATTGCCTTCCTCCATCCAGTCCTCGAGCGCATGCTGTTGCAGCTCGCGACCGCCTTTGACCAGCGTCAGCCAGAAATAGGCCGAGCCGATATTGGGCTCGATGCTGTGCTGCTCGAAGAACATCCATTGCAGCGCCTCGGCGCGTTCGATCCGGTTCTCCGGTCGCAGCCGCGATCCGCTGGCAAGATGCCAAAGGATGGCATTCGACTCCGCGAGGTAGCGGCCGGGCGCCGCCTCGAGCAGCGGGACCTGACCGTTGGGATTCTTGGCCAGAAACTCAGGCGTGCGGCTCTCGCCCTTGAGGATATCGATCTCGACCAGGCGAAACGGCACGCGCAAATGCGCAAGGGCCAGTCGCACCTTGTAGCTGTTGCCCGAACGCTGCATCGAATAGAGCGTATACATCGACCTGCCCGCAACGAGGGTGAGGAACCCCCCAGCAAATTTGCTATAGGTCATCACGGCGGCAATGTCATGACAGCCGTGACCATTGATGGGGATTTCCGGACTACGCGGCCGCGTTGTTGCAGTGCGATGTTTCTGTGTTGCCCCGCGCGGGAAAAATGTTTTTGCCGACATGACGCGCAAGCCCCGGACGATGTCGAATCGTTGCGATGGGTGTAGGAGGACTTTTCGCTTATTTTGCCGTCTCGCGAGCAGGCTGCCATTGCGAGGAGGTTCCGCATTCGCGGCTCGCTCGGCCGAGCAGAAGAGCGAATGTCACACCTGTTATGATGGGTCCGAGCGGTATGAACGTTACCTGCGCAACCGCCCGTGCGATCAGCGGCACCAGCCAGAGTGCCGCCAGCGCGGTTTTCTCGTAGGGAGCAAAACCGTGCGCGAGCCCGTTGCCGACGAGGAAGGCGATCGCAGGAGCGAGCACCATCATGTCGTAGTCGAGGCTATAGGGCGTGGCGAGAAGCGCGGCGAGCGCAAGCGCGGCTGCTTGAAGGGCAAAGGCGCAAGGGCTGCGCCACAACCATGCCAGGCCTGCGGCGAGCGCAAGCATGATCGCGCCTTGCGCGGCGTATGCGAGCGGCACTGCGCCACCCCACATGCGGACCCAGGAGAACACGGATTGCATCTTGTGCCACCCGGCGCCGCCCTGCTCGAGCACGATCACGCGCGTGAAATAAGCGGACCCCAGAAAGGCGTTCCAGGCGTCAACGCCGAAGGCCAGCAGGGTCGCAACCGCCAGCGCGCCCACGGTTGCGGCGGCGGATGCCATGGTCCGCCAACGCCCGCCGACCGCCAGAACCAGCGGGATCATCAATCCCGGTCGAATTACCTTCGGTTTATAAACGATAATCAAGAAGTGCCGGTAGAAAGCCTGTAAATATGGGCCTTCTTGCTCTTGATTAATTAGCCAGCGTAAACCATAATCAAGCTCATTGGTGTGGGCAGATTGTGGGTACGGACATGGCACGCGAGCGAGGCAAGCTGACGGCGCTCAAGGTCGAGCGAACTAGAAAGCCGGGCATGTATGGCGACGGCGGCGGCCTGTATCTGCAGGTCACCGGCCCCGATGCCCGCTCATGGATATTTCGCTATCGGCTGCGAGGCGGCAAGAAAACGCGCTACATGGGGCTCGGCAGCCTCGACGTGACGAGCTTGAGTGAGGCTCGCGAGTGTGCCGTCAAGCATCGGCAAGCACTGCGCAACGGAATTGACCCGCTTGAGGTGGAGCGCGTCAACCGTGAGCAGGCCCAGTTGGCCGCCGCCAAGGCGCTCACATTCCGCGAAGCTGCGGAAGCCTACATTGCTGCGCACCGTGCAGGCTGGCGAAGCGCGCGACACGCCGAGCAATGGCCAGCGTCGCTTGCTGAATTTGCGTACCCAACCATCGGCCATCTCTCTGTTGCAGCGATCGACACGACCCTCGTCATGCGGGTGGTCGAGCCGATTTGGGCAACCCGGACGGAAACCGCCTCGCGGGTGCGTGGCCGGATCGAGGCCGTGTTGGATTGGGCCAAGGTGCGCGGCTATCGCACTGGCGAGAACCCGGCGCGCTGGCGCGGGCATCTCGACCAGTTGCTCCCCAAGAAAACCAAGGTGGCAAAGGTTGTGCATCATGCTGCACTGCCATATCCGGAAATTGCCGAATTCGTAGGACAGCTGCGCCGGCGTGACGGGGTGTCCTGGCGTGCGCTGGAATTTATCACTCTGACTGGCGTTCGTTGCGACGAAGCGCTCTCTGCGAAATGGCAAGAGGTAGACGAGAGCGCACGTCTGTGGACGATCCCGGCGGAGCGCACGAAGCGGGAGCGCGAGCATCGGGTGCCATTGAGCGCCCAAGCGCTTGCCGTGCTCGAGCACATGAAGTCAGTCCGACAGAACGACTACATTTTCCCCGGGCACCGGCGCGAGAACCTGCCCCGAATGACAATGTACCTGTTGCTGCGCGACATGCGTCGTGACGTCGTGCCCCATGGGCTCCGTGCAACGTTCAAAACATGGGCGAGTGAGCGCACCAACTTTCAGCGCGAGGTAGTTGAGGCGGCGCTTGGTCATGCCGTCGGCGATAAAACAGAGCAGGCCTACAGCCGCGGCGATTTATTCGAGAAGCGCCGACGGTTGATGGATGCCTGGGGGGATTACTGCGAGCGGCAGCAAAAGCAGGCAGACGTTTTGCAGCTGCATGCGTGAGCAGGGGGGTGTGACGCATGCGCGCGCCTCCGTTCTCATTCAAGGCCGAGATTGCAGCCTATATAAAAAAGCATTGTCCACCGCCGGAGGACCTCGCCCTTCTTAAACGGTGGGAAGAGAAGGACCTCGAGTGGAAGCCCTGTTGGGAGAAAATTCAGGAGAAGTTGCCGGCCGAAGCTATGCCAACGGCCGAAGAATTTATTTACTGGGTCCTGCAGCAGAGAGACGCGGCCAAGTGTTTTGGTGAGATCAAGCGTAGAACCCCTACCTTAGCCGAAGCCAAGAGACGGGCTGCAGCACACGTGCGTGGTAAGTCTGAATTCTCCGAGCTTGCGAAGGTACATGCCGAGCTTGCTCGTGAGTATGAGGCGCTTGCCAAGCTTAATCAAATGCTCGCGCGACTGGGCCGCCAGAAGAAAAACATTGAACGCAAGCAATTCACCATGGCTTGGCAAGACAAGTTCTTCGAGCTGTGCGGATGGCCGCTCAATGAAGTGGTGCTGGTAATGACTCTGATTGTCTATGGCGGCAACCGCGATATTGGAGCCATTAAGGGCACCCGAAGGGCGACTACGAGGCACGGCAGAAAAGGTTGACACTCGATCGAAAAAGTAGGGTCTGAGTGTCAGCCGACGACCGGATGCCAGGCCTTTATTTTCCCACGTCAATCTTAACGTTGGGAGAATAAATAATGGCCGCACCGCAGGAAGATTACGGAAAGCTTTTTTCCCTCGCCCAGTTACGAGATCGAGGTCTTGGGTCGATCCCAACG
>Ga0306922_10000914_pt1 | contig 25590 bp, 26 predicted proteins | sample sta12Cox44000082_FD_203758 | JGI IMG/M metagenome (GOLD analysis project Ga0306922, IMG submission 203758) | Lab enrichment of tropical soil microbial communities from Luquillo Experimental Forest, Puerto Rico - statoxic.12C.oxic.44.000.082 (v2)... | ecosystem: Environmental > Terrestrial >... | reverse complement strand
AGATTGGGCGGCGCCTGGATGTTCATCTCGGGACCGAAGATCAGCCGCGCAACGGCGATCGTCCACAGATGGTCGTCGAGGTCGGGTTCCGGCGCCTGCGCCATGCGGGTGCCAGGTTTGGCCCGGAAATTCTGGATAATGACTTCCTGCAGGTGGCCGTAGCGCTCGTGCAAGTCGCGCAACGCGAGCAGCGAATCGATGCGCTCGCGGCGCGTCTCGCCGATGCCGATCAAAATGCCGGAAGTGAACGGTACCGCCGCCTCGCCGGCTGCAGCAATCGTCTGGAGGCGCAATACCGGATCCTTGTCCGGCGAGCCGAAATGCGGTCCGCCGCGGCGGCGCAGCCGCTCTGCCGCACTCTCCAGCATTATCCCCTGCGACACCGAGACCGGGCGTAGCCGATCGATATCGGCTCGCGTGATCACCCCCGGGTTCAGATGCGGCAGCAGCCCCGTCTCGCGCAGCACCAGCTCGGCCATTTGAGCGAGGTAGGAGAGGGTGGTGTCGTGGCTGAGCCGCTCCAGCGCCTCGCGCGCCGCGGCGTAGCGCAATTCCGGCTTGTCGCCCAAGGTGAAGAGCGCCTCATGGCAGCCGGCGCGCGCACCGGCCCTGGCGATCCCCAGCACCTGGTCGGCATCGAGGTAAGCGGGCTCGCCGCGTCGCGGCGGATGGGCGAAGGTGCAGTAGTGGCAGACGTCGCGGCATAGCTGCGTCAGCGGGATGAAGACCTTGCGCGAATAGGAGACGAGCTCGCCATGCGCCTCGTCACGTAATGCCGCCGCAACCCGCATCAGCGGCCGCGGGTCGCTGCAGTCGGTGAGCGCCAGCGCCTCCGCCGCCGTGAGCCGTCGTCCCGCCGCGGCGCGTGTCAGGCCATCCCGGGTGGTCATCGGCGGAAACCCCCTACGAGCGGCATGCTTTCCTCCGAGAGTAAGGCCCAGGTCCGGGTCGGTGATTGGGTCCGCATAAAGGATACAACATCCTCAGGGTTATCGATGTCGAGAGCGATCCCCGGCAGATGCCGCACGATTGGCCGGATGCCGCACGCTTCCGCTGACCTAAGATGTGGGTAGAAACTGTCCTCGCCAAAGCGCAAAGGCACGGCATCGGGCGGAGAGCAGGCGATTGCATTCGAGCCGCGCTCGTCGTGCGACGGAACGATCGTGAAGGACGGCGCTGGAGGATGCGCCGCCAGCAAGCTCGCGATTTCGAGCGAAGTGACGAGCGGGATGTCGCCCGGCAGGGTGAGTATGCCCTTGTGTCCCTCGGCGGCCAGTAGTCGTGCTGCTGCGGTCACCGCGCCGGTGTGGCCGTCGCGGGCGCCTGCCTCGATCACCCTCCCGCCATAGCTCGCCGCCAATCGGGTCGCCTCGGCATCGATCGTGACGACCGCGAGCCCGGCAATACACGGCGTCGCAGTCAACGCCGCTAGCACATCCTCGAGCATCGCCAGCGCCAGCGCCTGCCGCGTCTCGGGCAGAAGGATCGGCGCAAGGCGCTCTTTGGCCGAGATCCGCTCCTTGACCGGCACGACCGCCCACAGATCCATATCAGGAACCTCGGCCGGCCGCTTCCAGCACCACCCGCGCCAATGCCTCGCGATCCTCGAGCGACAGCATGAATGTCCGCGTAACAGTCACTGGCAGGCCGAGATCACCGATCTCGTTCGCGTCCGTCTCGTCGGCGACATAATGGTCAAGAAGCTCGCCGTAATGCCGCGCGACCGCCGCTGCATCCACCGGCAGACCGAGCTCGGCCATCATCTTCGCGGTCGGGCCTTTGACCGCCTTGCCGCCGATGATCGGCGAGACCGCGACGACCGGCGCCTGGCAGGCACGCAACGCCTCGTGTATCCCCGGCAAGCTCAGGATCGGGTCGATGCTGATGAACGGGTTCGACGGGCAGATCACCACCGCCCGCAGATTTTTGTCGGCGAGCGCAGCTAGGAAATTTGGCTGCGGCCGCGCCTGATCGGCGCCGGCAAAGGCAATTTCACGGACAACTGGCCTGCAGCGCTGCCGCACGAAATAGTCCTGGAAGTCGAGCCAGCCCTCGGCAGTGCGCAGCCGGGTGCGCACCCGGTCGTCGCTCATCGGCAAAAGCCGCGCTGAGATCCCGAGGCGGCGGCGGAAATCATCGGCAATCTGCGATAGGCTCTCGCCGGCCGCAAGCCGCCGAGTGCGCTCAACATGGGTGGCGAGATCGCCGTCGCCGAGGTTGAACCAGGTCTCGCCGCCCAGGCTCTCGAGCGCCTTCATGAAGGTCCAGGTCTCGTCGCGCCGGCCCCAGCCGAGCTCGGGGTTGTCGAGGCCGGCGAGGGTATAGAGCAAAGTGTCGATGTCGGGCGAGATCGCGAGGCCGAGATGCTCGAAGTCGTCACCGGTATTGGCCACCACCATCAGGGCTCCCGGTGGCAGGATGCGGTAGAGGCCGAGCGCGAGCTTGGCGCCGCCGATCCCGCCCGACAGCGCGAGCACGAACCCCTCGGACCGGCTCATCGGAAGAGGTCGTGCTCCGCTAGACGAACCAGAGCAGCGGCGGGTAGGTCTGGGGCAGACCAGGCAAGGCCACGCACCAGCACCATCGGCACGGCTTCGTCGGCCTGCCCCATCAAGAGCCCGGCGGCGGCGGCGATCTCATCGGCAAAGCCGGTCTCCGTCACCAGCAGCTCGCGTCCGAAGAGGTCGCGACGGCCGCGCAGATCGACGAATGCCGGCAACCCCGCCGCACCGAGAGCGACGCCGACAGTGCCCTTGCGCCAAGGACGGCCAAAGCTGTCGCTTATGATCACGCCAAGCCCAATGCGGAAGACGTCCATTAAATGCCGCCGCAACGCTTGGGCCGACCCATCCGGATCGACCGGCAATAGCAGCACCTGCGCGGTGCCGACCCCCGCTGCGACGTTCGAATGATCGATGCCGGCATTAGCCATCACGAAACCGCGACGATGCTCGACGATCAGCAGCCCCGGGCGACGACGGACCACCCGCTTCGATTCGGATAAGACAACCTCGACAAAACGGGGGTCCTTGTCGACCTCTGCGGCGAGCGCGATGGCGCGCTGCGACGGCTGCACGGCCGAAACATCGACATACCGTCCCTCGGCCTTGGAGACGATCTTCTGCGCCACGACCAAAACATCGCCGTCTTCCGGGGCCAGCCCGTTGCCCTGCAACGCCCGGACGGTAATCGCTCCGAGGTCATCCCCCGGCTCGACCAGCTTGATCCCGTGGAGCGGTGTGAGCGTGGTGACGGTGGACGGCATCACCCGAGCTTGGCGCGTAGCAACGGCAGCACCTGTTCGGCGTAGAGCCTTAGAAACCGAGACTGGTCGGGGCCGGGGGCGTGAAATACGAGGTGGGTGAAGCCGAGCTCGAAATAGGGCCGGATCTGCGCCAGCTGCTCCTCCGGGTCGGACGAGACGATCCAGCGGCTCGCCGCCCGTTCGAGGGGCAACGCCGCGGCGAGCCGCTCCATCTCGAGCGGATCCTCGACGTTCACCTTTTCCTCGGGCGTCAGTGCGAGCGCCGCCCAATGCCGCGTGTCCTCCATTGCCCGGTCCCGCTCGGTGTCGAACGAGACCTTGACCTCGATCATGCGTTCGATGCTGTTGCCGGGACGCCCGGCGCGTTGCAATCCTTCCTCGACCTTGGGCAGCAAGGTCTCGCGATAGAGGGCGTCCCCCTTGCCGCTGGTGCAAATAAACCCTTCCGCAAGCTCGCCGGCCATCGCCGCGGCGGTCGGCCCCGAGGCCGCGATCCAGATCGGCACCGGGGTCGCCGGGCGGTCGTATATCGTCGCCCCGCGGGTGCGGTAATACTGGCCTTCAAAGGTCACCCGCTCCTCGGTCCACAGCCGCCGCATCAACAGGATCGACTCGCGCAGCCGGGCCTGTCGCTCCCGGAAGCCCGGCCATCTGATGCCGGTCGCGGGCACGTCGTTCAGTGATTCGCCGGTGCCGACGCCAAAAATGACCCGGTTCGGAAACATCGCGCCGAGCGTCCCGACAGCCTGCGCCACGACCGAGGGATGGTAGCGGAAGGTCGGGGTTGCGACGCTGGTGCCGACGCTGACACGCGTCGTCTTGGCGCCGAGTGCCCCAAGCCAGGCGAACGAATAGGGCGCATGTCCGCCGGTGTGCTTCCACGGCTGAAAGTGGTCGCTGACAAAGACCGAGTCGAAGCCGACCGCCTCGGCCAGGCACGAGAACTCCAACAGCTCACGCGGCCCGAACTGTTCGGCCGACGCCTTGTATCCGAGCTTCAGCAACGCTTGTTCCTTCCTTACACTTTCGCGAGCACCTCTTCCCGGAAACGCCGCATCTCGGTGATCATCGCGTCGGCGGTGGCGCCCGCGAAATTGAAATCGACGTAGCCCACGCCGAAATCGCGGAACGCCCGCAGATCGGCCACGACGTCGACCGTCTGGCCGGAAAATAGCCGCCGTTCGCCATCGTCGGCGCGTGTCGGCAACGCGCTGCCCCAAGAGCTGATGCGATAGGCGAGCGCCATCTTCGCCGGGTCGCGGCCGGCCTCGCGGGTCAGCCGGCGCAGCCGCTCGACCCCGCCCTGAAACCGCTTCATCGAATCGAGGCGGTGCTGTGGGTTGGTGCCGATCGGGTACCAGCCGTCGCCGAGCCGGGCGGTGCGGCGCAAGGCCGGCCCGCTTTCGCCGCCGACCCAGATCGGTGGGTACGGCTTCTGCACGGGCTTGGGCTCGAACAGGATGTTGGCGAACTTGACGTATCGGCCCGCAAAGCGCGGGTCGTCCTTGGTCCACAGCTCGCGGCAGGCGTTCAGGTATTCGTCGGTGACGGCACCGCGCTCGGGGAAGGGCGGAGCGCCCAGCGCTTCGAACTCCTCACGCATCCATCCGGCACCGATGCCAAAGATGAGCCGCCCTTTCGACAGCACGTCGATCGTCGCCAGCATCTTGGCGAGGAGTACCGCCGGACGGTGCGGCACGACGGTGACCGAGGTCACAAGCCGCAGCCGCGAGGTTTTGCCGGCAACAAAGGCAACGGCGGTCAATTGCTCGTGTCGGTCGCCGCGCGCGCGGCCGGGGAATTCGCCGGTGTCGCTGTAGGGGTACTTGGCCTCGATGTCCCGGGGGATGACTACATGGTCGCTGATCGTTGCGTAGTCGTAGCCATTCGCCTCCCCCTCGACCGCGATGCGCGCGAGATTGTCCGGCGACGAAAGGGGTCCGCTGACCGGCGGGCTGAAGCCAAACTGCATCTGTTGTCCCTCCAGCAAGAATTAGCTCCGGGGGCTACGGTAGCAGGCCCGAAGAGGCGTGACCACTGCGGGCTAGCGGTCGGCCTCGCAGCGCAGCCAATCGCGGAAGGCCCGCACTTTGGGCCGTTCGAGCGCTCCCGGCGCCGTAACGATGTAGTAAGCGAACTGGTCCGGCAACGCCAACGAGAAGAGCCGCACCAGGCGGCCCGCTGCGAGGTCGGCGGCGGCAATGGTGCTCTGAGCCAGCACCACGCCATGGCCGGCGATTGCCGCATCGAGCGCGAGGTGCATGTTGTTGAAGCTGAGGCCAGTGGTGGCCGGGGCATTCTTGACCCCAGCGGCCTTCAGCCACATCGGCCAGGTCGGCACGAGCGGGTCGCGTTCGACAGCCTGATCATGGATCAACGCATGTGCTGGAAGATCTTCGGGTATTCGCAGCGGAGGACCCGTGGTCAGCAATTGCGGGCTGCAAGCCGGGAAGACCTCGTTTTTCAGCAATAGCTCGACCTTGAGCCCGGGATAGCGTCCGGTGCCGTAGCGGATCGCGATGTCGAAATCGCCCCTGGTCAGGTCGACGACTTCATCGGTGGCGGAAATCCGAACATCGACTTCGAGGCACTGCTCCTGGAACCGATGCAGCCGCAGGACCAACCACTTGGCGGCGAAGGAGGGTGACGCGGTGACGGTCAATGTTCCGGTGTCGTTGTGCGCCCGCAACCGCTTGACCGACGACTGAATGCCGGCAAAGGCCTCGGTGAGCCCAGGCAGCAGAATCCGGGCCGAGGCGGTGAGCTCGATCGAACGGTTCAATCGATGAAACAGCCTTACTCCGAGATCCTGCTCCAAAGCATGGATCTGATGGCTGACCGCGGCCGGTGTGACGTGCAGCTCGTCTGCTGCCTTGCTGAAGCTCATATGCCGAGCCGCCGCTTCAAATGCTCGCAGCGCGCTCAGAGGCGGCAGGTGTCCGCTCATGCCGGATGAGGATTCCTAAGCCATCGCTGAGAAAGACTCGTTTGTCGATTCGCGCATCGCCGCCATTTTGAGGAAATAGGTGGTTGTGACGAGCGCATTCGCAACGCTCGACGACTTTAGGAGAACTCTAATGACGGTAACCCCCTTTGAGATAACACGCCGCCGGCGCGTCCCCTTCTCGCACCGCCGGCAGCGAAGGGCGGCCAGCAATCTGGCTGGCCGGGTGCTCGCGACATTGCGGGAGTGGCGGCGGCGGTCGCACGACCGAGCCGAACTCGCCAACCTCGACGATAGCATGCTCAAGGACATCGGGCTCAGCCGCGGCGACGCCGAGTTCTTGAGCAACAAGCCGTTTTGGAGGGCTTGATGACGAAACCGATGAGGGTCGCGCGCCAAGCTATCCGCAGGTGGTTGCAGCGCGCTATACTGGCGCTGGCAGAGCCACCGGCGCATTCTGATCGCAAAGCTTCGACCGAATATTACCGGTTTCCGATGTTCTGAGCATCAGACAATTGCCACAAGCAACGAGGAGGAGGATCAAACCATGACGACAACAGACGGGCTGCGCTTTGTCGAGGGCGAACTGAACTACCTCGTTCCGATGCCGCAGCGGCCCCGTTACTACGCCTACGATGCCGGCCCCGAGGCACCGCCGACGAACATGGCGCACGAGGCGCACACGGTGCGGATCCACGACCTGCGGCCAATTTCATCCGAGGTAGCACTCGACCGTCAGGGCTTCGCGCTCGTCGAGCAGCGCACAGCGGTGCACGACTTCTGGGATGAGGAAGAGGTGCGCCGGGTCTATTACCCGGAGGCCGAACGCTTCATCGCTGAGGTGACGGGTGCCAGCCGGGTCTTCATCTTCGACCATCTGCAGCGCCGGCGCGTGGCGGGCGCGACGCGTCGCCAGCCCGGCGTACCGCCGCAGCCGGCAACACGCGTCCATGTCGACCACACCGCAAAATCCGGCCCTCAGCGGGTGCGCGACCTATTGCCGGAGGACGCCGAGGAGCTATTGCGCGGCCGCGTGCAGGTCATCAACCTGTGGCGTCCGATTCACGAGCCCTTACGGGACGCGCCGCTCGCGATGTGCGACGCCCGGACGATCGACCCCTCCGATCTCGTCCCCTCGGATTTGGTCTATCGCCATCGGGTTGGTGAGACCTATTCGGTCACCTACAACCCGGCGCACCGCTGGTACTATGTGCCAGAGATGCAGCGGGACGAAGCGCTGCTGCTCAAATGCTGCGATACGAAGACCGACGGGCGAGCGCGCTTCATGGCGCACACCTCGTTCACCGATCCCACGACCCCGCCCGATGCGCGGCCGCGCGAGAGCATCGAGCTGCGGACGTTGGTCTTCCACCCGAACTGAGACTCATCGAGGTCCGGCTCGGCTCTAGCGGGCTGGGTCGGGAAGCGGCTATTCGGCAGCGGCAAAGAGTTCGCCTTCTGGGGCGATCTGGAAGAATCGCCTCCGGGCGGCGCACCGCCTGGCGTCGGATAGATTCCTGGTATTCGGCCGACGCAAGGGCGGCCGTAGCGCAGACTTCGCCAGCGCGGAAAATCACGGGAGACGGGTCGCCAAAATTTCTAAGTTGCCGACAAATTTTTTAGTATTATAAGTAATGTTAACAACGTTGGTCGCAAATAATGATTGTTTCATCACTGTTTATGTGCTATCCGGTAACCATTAAAATTTGTAAGAGGTACTAAAGTGCGCCGTTTCGCCGCGTTGGCGCTAGCCGGAGCCGTACTCGGATCACTCATACCGACACAAGCCCAATCATTCACCTACGGCCGGTTGGTGGGGGGATCGGTGAGGGCGGCCCTGGCTTACGGCAGCGGTTTGTCCTGGTGTCTGGTCGATAACGGGAATACCGAGTTTCAAATCAACCAAAATAATACTAAGGCGGTGATTTCCTTCGCTGAGGTCATCTACTTTGATGGATCCACTTATTATGCGCTGGATGGGCAGACGATATTAGCATTCAGTAGCGCCACCGGAGGGACGATCCACTTCAAGCAAACACCAAGGTATCCCGAGCCGGTGCATACCCCGGCCTTTACGAATTTTACCCAGATCTATGATCCGTCGACGGACCAGCTAACAGTTACCTTCAGCATAGTCTTTCCAAACTGTACCCTACCAATACACGCAGCTTACGATGCGCCTTGAGACGGGCGCCGCTCCACAGCTACTCGACGAGCCAGTCATGAGGAAATGATGGTCAACAGGTGTTTTCGCGCCGCGTTGTGGGCGACGGTGTGTTTTATCTTCTGCGCCAATCCGGGCAGCGCGTTTGCCGGCGCCAACCCGTTCCTCGGCGAGGTCGAAACCTTCGCTTTCAACTTCTGCCCAGCGGGCTGGTCGACCCTCAATGGCCAGCTGTTGCAGATCAGTCAGAACGTGGCCTTATTTTCCCTGCTCGGAACGACCTACGGGGGTGATGGGGTGACGACCTTTGCTCTGCCCACCGCCAAGCCGATCTTCACGGCGACCGGCGCGGTTTTGCTGCAGTGCATCGCCACGCAGGGGATCTTCCCGTCCCGGAGCTGAACTGTCACGCCCTGCGTTGGCCGGCGAGCCATCGCCGATCGTCAGCCGCATCCGCAGTCCCGGCTTTCTCAGCAAACATTTCACTTGGAGATCGCGAGCCGGTAATCTGCGAAATCCTCAGCCTGAAAGGCGGGTTTCGGCAATGACACGGCTGCAAGATTGCGCTCGGGCTCGAGAGCCGGACCGTGGTCGCGCCGAAGCGGCTAAGTTGGGCCTTGAGCCGAGCCGCCAAATGGATTGCGCAAGGTGAGTGAGAGTCCGCGAGTCGCCCGGGGTGGGAAATCCCTTTATGGAGCCAAAGTCGGCATCCTAATGCTCGAAACCCGGTTCCCGCGTATTCCCGGCGATATGGGCAACGCCGAGACTTGGCCGTTTCCGGTCCTCTACAAGGTGGTGCCCGGAGCCTCGCCCCGCCGGGTTGTCTGCGGCATGGCCGAGGGCCTGCTCGACAAATTTCTCGACGCCGCCGAAGAACTGGTGCGCCTCGGCGCCGACGGCATCACGACGACTTGCGGGTTTCTGTCGCTCTACCAGCGCGAGATAGCGGGGCATGTCGGAGTACCGGTCGCCACTTCGAGCCTGATGCAGATCCCGTTTATTGAGGGCGTATTGCCGCCCGGCAAGCGCGTTGGGGTCCTCACGGTCAGCGCCGCAAATCTCACCGAGGAGCATTTGCGGGATGCGGGCGCGGACCCGGCGACCCCGGTCGTTGGCACTGACAACGGCAGCGAGTTCACCCGCGTCATGATCAATGACGAGCAGCGGCTCGATGTCGCCGCAGCCGAGCGCGACATCCTCGCTGCCGGCGACGCGCTCGTCTCCGGTCATCGGGATATCGGCGCGGTCCTGTTGGAATGCACCAACATGGTGCCCTATGCCAGCGCGCTCTCCGAGCGGCTGCGCCTGCCGGTGTTCAGCATCTACACCTTCGTCACCTGGTTTCACTCCGGTCTGGCGCCGCGCGATTTTGGCCAGCCGGCGACAGCAGCCGGCGAGTGGCGGAGGTGACGAGCGTTGTCATCCTCCGTTTCGCCACAGCCGAGGATGTCGGTTTGCTGCTTGAGTTGATCCGCGAGTTGGCTGCATACGAGCAGGCACCGCGCGCGGTGGTCGCTACCGAGGACGACCTGCGTCGGCACGGGTTCGGGCCGGAACGCCGCTTTGAGGCGCTCCTCGCGTCGATCGACGATGAGCCTGCCGGGTTTGCGCTGTTTTACCCGGATTTTTCGACCTGGCTCGGGCAGCCTGGGCTCTACCTCGAGGACCTCTATGTCCGCGAGTGGGCGCGGGGGCGCGGGGTCGGGCGGCGGCTGATGGCAAGGCTCGCAGCAGTCGCCATCGAGCGCCGCTGGCCGGCACTCCATTTCAACGTGTTGGATTGGAACCCCGGGCGCGGTTTTTACCAACGGCTCGGCATCGAAGCGCGGAGCGAGTGGCTACCTTACGGCGCGACTGGCGAGGCGCTCCGCCGGCTCGCCGCCGAGGATAATTAGGAGGGCGATCGACGGACCGCTCCGTCAGTACGCCCCGCCCAGCTTGCGGTGGTCCCAGCTGGTGATCTTCTCCGGGATGATTTTCAGCACGACCCGTTTCGGCGCGCTGTCAACCGATCCACTCGCCCGTGCAGGCCCGGCGCCCCGCGCCTCCGCCAGACCGGCAAACGCCGCCCTGACGGCTTCGGCGCCCTCGATGATCTGGCAGTGCCCGCGCACCATAACCCCGCGTAGCTCGGCATAGGCATTGCCCGACTCGATCATTAGCGCGACCTTCGGGTTGCGGCGGATATTCACGACCTTCTGCGCCTTGGCGTAGGAGGTCATGTAGAAGGCGCCGTCCTTGGCGAAATAAATCATCGCCACGACGTGCGGAAAGCCGTGCTGGTCGAGAGTGGCGAGAGCGGCCTTGCGCTGTTCGCGAAAGAATGCGGCCTGCTCCTCAAAGCTGAGCTGGATTTGCCGGCGGCGGTTCATCGACATTCCTTCCACGCGAACACAAACAACGGGTTTGATCTACCCATTCGGCGAAATCTCGGCAACGCTTCCGCCTCACGCCCGAAATTCTTAATATCGATCGATACGCATTCCCACGGTAACCGGAGACGCTGGCATGCTCGAAGTCTGGACCTGGCCGACCCCCAATGGCCACAAGGTGCACATCGCGCTCGAAGAGCTCGGCCTGCAATACAAGGTGATCCCGGTCGACATCGGCGCCGGCGACCAGTTCAAGCCCGAATTCCTGAAGATCACGCCCAACCACCGGATCCCGGCGCTCGTCGACCCCGATGGCCCCGGCGGGAAGCCATTCACACTATTTGAGTCGGCGGCGATCCTGATCTACCTGTCGGAAAGGAACGGCGGCAAGCTGATCCCGAAGGATCCGATCGGCCGCTATAAATGCCTCGAATGGATCATGTTCCAAATGGGCGGCGTCGGGCCGATGTTCGGCCAGTGGAACCACTTCGGAGCCTATGCCAAAGAGAAGATCCCTTACGCGATCGAGCGCTACACCAACGAGGTGGCGCGGTTGAGTCGGGTGCTGAACCACCGCCTGGAGGAGGCGCGTTGGCTGGCAGGTGACGAATACAGCATGGCCGACATCATCACCTTTCCGTGGGTGCGCAACGCCGTCCAGTCGACTACTCGCTTCGCCGAGCGCGGCACAATCGACCTCAACGAATATCCGGCAGTAAAGCGCTGGTATGACGAAATGGCGGCTCGCCCGGCTGTGCAGCGCGGTCTTTCCGTGCTCGCCAACAGCCCTCAGGGTCCGATGACCAGCACCGAACACGAGAACTTGTTTGGCGCGACGCAGTTCGCTGCCCGCTAGAAGCGGCGATCGCGGCTCATCTCTCGGTGATCGGCAATCCGCCGGCGATGGAAGCAGCACTTGCCTGGTATCGGGCGCTATCGCTGGGAGTATTGGGCCCCCGGGGGTACCCCGGTTCGGCGGCTGGTGTGCCCGGCGCTCGACTACTCAGTGCCGCCCGCCACAGGTTGGGTTATGACCGATTGCCGGATGTGGACAAACCTCGTTCCGAACACGACCAAGTTTTCGCTGGCGGCTTATGGCTGGGGCTACCCTTAAATGCCGGCACTTACCGCGTGATCGCCGTGTCGGGCTGCCTCGCCTCGCTAAGCTACAAAAGTTGGATAAGGCGATTACGGAAAATCAGCCATTAGCTGCGCGCGCCGCGTGCGATTGGTCCGAGAAAATGAAGCTCAGGGGCCGCGAGCTGTCAAATTTCCAGTTTCCCGTCCAAGTGACGATTACAAAGACCGTCTTTGGTTTCACTTGATCTCCAGTAACTACGATTTTGAGTCGGTAACGACCATGAGCTTGAAAAATCTTTCTGAGGCGCCCAGGCCACTCTTCGACCGAGAGTACTAGCTCATTGTTTACAGCTTCTGATGCAAGGACGTTAACAAAAAATTCTGTCTTCGTTGGCAGATCACGCGGCTTGTGCTTTTGATATGGAAGCGTTGCAGCCCACTCAGGAACTAACGGATCAACGAATTGGGGTGTCGTGGGTATCCACCGACCGGCTTGCTCCTGTTCGATATCGGCAACAAAAGCTTGGCATTGCCGCAGGTGCGCTCGCCCAGAATTGGTGACGGATATCCTCACCCAGCGGCATTGAGAAGATTGATCATCGGGCGACTTCGGCAAATCGACAACGCAGCGACCATCGCCGGGCTTGTAATCAACGGACAATCGCGGGCCGTACAACTTAACTCGGACTGGTTCGGAAATCAGTGCGATCAAGCCGCCTACAATTGCGCCTCCGATTGGGCCCGTGATCCAGAGAAAATTGGTCACGTCAAAGCGTATCGGCCACTAGGCGGTCAGCCGTGAAATCGTGCTTTGAGTTACGTTGCAGCTGTGGACTAGTCCGGCGAGCGTCGAACCTTCCGCTCGGGGCGTCGGGCTCGGCCTGCGTGGGACCGCTTTCCGCGTTGAAATTCAATCGATACGGGTCGAATAGCTGCTTAGTAATACACCGACCGCCCGGCGCCGCCGCTTGCCGATAGCAGCTCGCCGGAGACCGCCCAGGCCTTTTCCGAGGCCAGGAAGACCGCGACGAACGCGACCTCCGAAGCATCAACCATGCGGCAGATGGCATTGCCGCGCGGCGAGTCCGAGGCAAAGTCCCGCCGCTCCGCCTCCTCCGGGGATACGCCCAGCTGGGCGGCGCGGGCAGCGAGCAGGCTCGGCGTGCGCTCGGTGCGGGTCGTGCCGGGATGGATGCAATTGACCGTGATCCCATGACGACCGAGCTGGACCGCCAGCGTTTTTGTCATGTGCACCAGGCCGGCATTGCGGGCGCCGCCACTGAGATTGCCTGCGTTGCGAGCGTTGCCGCCGCTGATGTTGATGATCCGGCCCCAGCCCGCCGTCTTCATGAACGGGATGATGGCGCGGGAACAGCGCAGCGCTCCCACATACTTCACGTTAAAATCCTCGATCAAATCCTCGTCGACGACGGTTTCGATCGGGCCCGTCGCGGTGGCCGACCCGCCTGGGTGGGAACCGCTGTTGACCAAGATGTGCAGGCCCCCTAGTTGCTGCGCCGCGTCGGCGACCATGCGGTCGACCTGCTCTTTGTTGGCGACGTCGGCTGCTAGGGGAATGATGCGCCGGTTCGTCGTAGCAGCCAGCTCCCGTGCGGTCGCCTCCAGATCGGCCTTGGTCCGCGCCACAATCGCCACATCGACCCCTTCGCGAGCCAATTCGCGCGCAATGGCTTTGCCAATGCCCCGGCTGCCGCCGGTCACAATCGCATGCTTGCCTTGCAATCCGAGGTCCATGGCACTCTCCTTGGCGGCGTGACTGTGATTTTATTGCCTCACTGTTCATTGTTCTCTCTAAGGGAGCTGGCGCAAGGGTGTTGCCAGACGCAGGAGATGTATGGAACGTGCCTAGATGCCTCAGGCACAGCCGCCGCCGCTCAAGCCCGATCCCAAAGCTGCGATATCGGGGCTCCCGGCCCGACCGCCGGATTCGCCGAGATTTCGGTGCGTCCGCTAACGGCGGCTCGGCGCATCACGCCATGGCGCCGATATAGGGCAGGTGGCGGTATTTCTCAGCGTAGTCCGTGCCGTAGCCCACGACAAACAAATCGTCGATCGTGAAACCCACGAAATCCAGCGCGACGTCAACCTCGCGTCGTTGCGGCTTGTCGAGTAACGCGCATGTCCAGAGATTCCCGGTCCCGCGCTGACGTAATTGAGCAGCGGCGAAGGCAATAGACCTGCCGGTATCGACGATATCGTCGACCAGTAATACCGGCCGCCCGGGAAGGCCGGCCGGGATCTCACCGAGAAGCTGCACGGCACCGGTGCTCTCTTTGGCGAGACCGTAGCTGCTGAGCCGCATGAACTCGATTTCGGGACGAGCGCCCGCACGGTCGAGCGCCCGGGCGAGGTCAGCAACGAACACCGCGGCACCCTTGAGCAGGCCGACCATGACGAAATCGTTTGGGAGCATGCTCGTGATCTCAGCGGCGAGCGCATCAACCCGTGCGGCGATTTCGTCGGTGCTGAACAGAACGCGCAAACTGCCCTGTGTCGCTGAGCCGGCGCGACGCAAGGTCAGTAGAAGCCGACGCCGCCGTTGACGTGGATGGTCTGCCCCGTAATGAAGCCGCTGTCGTCGCTGACCAGGAACAGGCAGGTCGCGGCGATCTCATCGACATGGCCCTGGCGGCCGAGCGGGATGCCGGCCGCATTCGGTACGCGGCCCCGATACCATTCGGGATTGTCCCGCCGGGTGTCGATGCTGCCGGGAGAGACGACATTGGCGCGGATGTTCTGCCCGGCGTATTCCGAGGCGAGCGACCGAGCCAGCCCGATCAGCCCCATCTTTGCCGCCGAGACATGCGCGCGTCCGCTGCCGCCGGTAAAGGCGCCGTGGCCGGTGAAAAAAAGGATGCGGCCGTACTGGTTCTTAACCATCGACGGGATAACGGCCTGCGTCAGATAGAGCGCACCGTCGAGGACAACACCCCTGACGTGCTCCCAATCTTGCACCGTCACCTCGGTGAAGGGCTTGTGCGGCCGGATCGCGGCATTGTTGATCAGGATGTCGACCCGGCCGAATTCGGACAATGCCCGCGCGGCCAGGGCGTCGACCTGGTCCTTCTTGGCCATGTCAGCGAGCACCGATATCGCCTTGACCCCGCGGTCTCGGACTTCACGCGCGACTGCGTCGGCCTCGGCCTGGTTGGTGCGGGCGTTGACGACGATGTGGGCGCCTTCGCCCGCGAGCTTCAATGCCGTGGCACGGCCGATGTTGCGGCCGGAGCCGGTGATCAGGGCGACTTTCCCGTCGAGCTTACCCATACGACACCCCATAAAGATGTTTGAGCCTGTTAGCCGGTTCACATTACCGGCGCCGATGATGCACTATAGGAGACGATAACCCCTCGGCACTTTTCAAGGACGAAAGCCACCATGCCTCACGCGCGCGCCAAGCCGCTGACCCAGCAGCGCCTTTATGGTGTTCTCGTCGGCAGCATTCGCGACGGGCAGGAAGATCCTGCCGGGCATTCACCGCATTACGAGATCTGGGTAGAGGCCGATCGAAACTACCGGATCGCGGTCAATGGCAGGTCGGTCGACGGCAGCGACGTCCTCGCTCATTACGACCCGAACTTCACCGACCCGACCAAGCTCGGTCTCGCCGCTCTGGCGGCGGGTGCGAAGGGTTTTACGGGTTTGACGACCGGTCCCGGCGAGAAGGGGCTCGATTACCTGCGCGACGGTCTCTTCCCGATCGATGCGATGGCCCCGATCCCGCCGGACGGTCAGGGTGTGACGCTGACCAATCTCTTGGACGGCCAGGTCGAACGTGCCAAAAGCCGACCGCAGTGCCGTGGTGATCGCCTTTGGCGAATTCTTTCGGGATCCGGGCCGAGACCAGCCCTTCGGCTTCGCGCCGGAACGGGGCGTGCACGACATTCATACGATGCAAGGCAACAGCGGCAGTTTCGCTGACGACAACCGCATCAACGGCGACGGTGCGCTGTTCATTCGCTTCACCGGCGGGGAAACCGTCGCCCTGTTCCTCCGCTTCAGCGTGCAATCGACCACGACCGACGACCGCGGGACCCGAGCTAGCTGCACGGCTGACTGGTGGGAGCCCCGCGAGCGGGGACAGGGGGGTCACCGTCGCTATATAAGTCCCACGGAACCGCCGGAGCGATCGGTGTCGGAGACAGAACGGCCGCAATCGCCGTTTGCCGGAAAGTTCGATTTCTCGGCTCGACCACCTGTTCGTACGCTCTCGCCTGACGAGATCGAGCGACAGCTGGCGGCGCACCGACTTTACCTCGAAACCGAATGGCGGCAGGGCCACCGCGCAAATTTCGCCTCGGCCGACCTGACAGGACGCGTTTTCTCGGGGCTGAACCTGCGTGGGATCAAGATGGACCGCACCCTGCTCAGGGGCGCCGATTTCACTCGGGCGGGGCTGCAGAGGGCGAATCTGATCGGCGCGATACTCGAGGAGGCCCGCCTCGATGATGCCGACCTCTCCGGCGCGCGCCTCGGCGGCGCAAACCTGGTTTCGGCGAGGCTCGAAAACGCCTGCCTTGCCAAAGTGGAAATGGAGTTCGCCCTGTTGGCTAAGGCTGTGTTGCGCGGCGCTGGCCTGCGGGGTGCAGACATGAGCGGCGTGCTGCTCGACGACGCCGTCCTGTCGCAGGCCGATCTGCGCGAGGCGAATTTGCGCGGGGCGGGGTTGCGCGGTGCCCGGCTCGACGAGGCCGACCTCCGGGATGCACGGCTCGGCGGCGCGTTTCTTGCCGCGGCCTCGCTCCGCGCCGCCGATCTGCGCGGCGCCTATCTGCGTCTGGCGAAGCTCGATGGCGCCGATCTTTCGGACGCGGATCTGCGCGCAACGGATGGGCTGACGCAGACGCAAATCGATCGGGCGCATTGCAATGGCAGAACACGGCTGCCCGAAGGCCTGAAGGGAGAAAGCTGATGTCGAATGACGAGCATCTTGCCGTGCTCCGACGCGGCGTCGCGGCATGGGATGCCTGGCGCGCGCAACACGACGACGCGCCGGATTTGTCTCGGGCCGGCTTGCGCGGCCTCGATTTGAGCAGGTTCGATCTTTCTCGCGCCGACCTGCGGGGCGCCGATCTGCGGGGAACCAATTGCTCCGCGGCGAATCTCGGCGGCGCGCACCTGGAAGGAGCGAACATGTTCAAGGCGGTGCTCGATAACGCCGATCTCGCCGGGGCTTTCCTTTATGGCGCGCAATTCCTGAACTGCGCTCAGCTGGTCGTGACCCGGAACTGGCAGTCGGCCTTCCGCGACGAAGCGCTCGATTGCGGCGCCCCGATCCCACGGAGGGAGCCTTCGGGCTAGACCCTTTCCTTGCCCAGCCGCTGCCGTACGCGGAGCGTCGCAAAGTCTTGGACTTGGCGGTCCTCATCGTCCCTCGGACGCCCGCGCTGGTGCTTCTCGGGGCATAGTTGATGGGAGGAAAATGATGACGCGACGAATCGCTTACGGGCTGCTCCTAGGGGCGGCAATTTTGTTGGCTGTTGGCGCAGCGCTCGGTCAGGGGATGCAGACCTTTGCGAGCGAGCAAGCGGCGCAGCGGCATTGCCCGACCGACACTATCGTATGGCTCAACACATCAAGCGCGAACTATCACTTTAAAGGCGACCCTTGGTTCGGTCGCACGCAGCGCGGCAATTACGTATGCAAAGTTGAAGCCGATAAAGACGGCATGCGCGCATGGATGAGTCCAAAATGAACGTTTCTGGCCGATCGCCTCGTAGATTTGGGCTAGGTGTGTTCGATTCCGCTGAGCGTCATGGCCCTGCAACCGAGCCGGCAAAAGAAACGCTCCTGGCGGGTGTCCAAGCGGCCAGAACAGCCCCGTGCCGACTGGTACGGTTTAAAGAGTCTCAATTCTGCCGTACAGCTATGACGGCACGAGAGTGGCAACGGGCACGGCAAGCAAAAACATAAGTCGACAGCCCGAGGAATAAGAAATGGCTGTTCACCCGTCCATTCGGCTGGCGTGGGCTATCCGCGGTGCGCGGATACTGAAGGTTGCTCGGCATTGAACAGACAAACTCCATATTTGCGCCGCACGAGCAGTTCCATAGCTTGGCTTTCTGAACCCAGAAAGGGGAACCGCCAATTTTGATGTTCTTGTAGTTCAACGCTTCTACAGACCGGGCAGGGGGTTCATTTTCAGAATTAACGATAAGTTTAGAATAGTCGAGAAAGGCTTCGCGGTCGGTAAATTGCCGCTGGCCTCTCGGGGTGGAAAAGAAAATTGCATAGTTCAGGTGATTCCAATACTGATCCGGAAGGCGATTATACGGCTTCTTGGGAAACAGCGTGTCTAACTCTTCAAAGGGGTCATCGTGCTTGATGCACTGGAAGATGCTCAAGATCGAGCCACTCTCGAACGGCAGCCCGAACCTGTCCTCCAGCTCGATTTGAACGAACAGGGCCAGCGTCTGATCACACCCGTCCTCTGCGCAAACCGGCAAAGATTCACCCGCGGGCAATATCGGATATCCGCCGATCGACGATCGAATGATTTCTGCGGGATCCGCCACTGGTTCCCAGGTTATGCGGTGATGAACCTTCTTGCTCGTCCTTGTCATCGATCAAAGCCTCGCATGCGGGACCCGTCATGCTCTGCCATGTGTATTAATATCGCGTGATGCCGGGCGTAGAGCGGCCTGGTCCCCCCTGGTGCCTCTCTGTTCGGCCGATTTAATTCCCTGTTCGGCCCATTTTTTCTCTGTTCGGTTGCTTAGGGAATTTGCCGGGAGAGCCATTGAATTCCAATGACTTACCGGCCGGAAAACGGGCTCCAAACCACCTCAAAAGGTGATTTTCCCGGTATTTTCCCGTCGAACAGCGAAAGCCGGATGACGGCTCGTCTCGCCGCGTGCTAGCGTGGTGTCCGCGATGCGACAGGGAAGTCCGGTGCAACACCGGCGCTGCCCCCGCAACTGTTAGCGGCGAGTCCGCGGCAATAGCCACTGGCCTGGGCGACAGCTCGGCCGGGAAGGCGCCGCGGGCGACGACCCCGAGCCAGGAGACCTCCGTATCGCCGCTGTTGGTACGATTCCTCGGGTGGAGGAGCAGAGACCGTTGCAATTATCGCTCGCGACTCCAGCACCTCTGCCGCCGGTCACCTTGGTGCTGGGCGGCGCGCGATCGGGCAAGAGCCGCTATGCCGAGCGGCTCGTCGAGACTGCCGCCTCGGGCGGCATCTATTGCGCTACGGCGGAAGCTGGCGACGCCGAGATGGCCCGTCGTATTGCCGAGCATCGAGCGCGGCGGGGCCCCTTCTGGCATACCGTCGAGACTCCACTAGCGCTGACGCCGGTCATCGCGGGCGAGGCTAAGGAGGTGCGTCCGCTGCTCGTCGACTGCCTGACCTTGTGGCTGTCGAACCTGCTGCTCGCGGGCAAGCCGGTCGATAACGAGACCGCAGCGCTCTGCGCCGCATTGCGGCTGGCCGAAGGCCCGGTCGTGCTGGTCGCCAACGAGGTCGGGATGGGCCTCGTCCCCGAGACGCCCCTCGGAAGGCAGTTCCGCGACGTTGCCGGCCGTCTCAATCAAGAGGTTGCCGCTCTCGCCGACCGCGTCGTCTTTGTCGCCGCGGGCCTGCCGCTGGTGCTGAAGGAGGGTTGAGCCGATGCGCCGCGTCCCGGCCACGGTCATTACCGGCTTTCTCGGTGCGGGCAAGACGAGCCTCGTGCGGCATCTGTTGGCGTGCGCCGACGGACGGCGGCTCGCGGTCGTCGTCAACGAGTTCGGTGAGCTCGGCATCGACCGCGAGCTGCTCCTCGGCTGCGGCGATGCCGCGTGCAGTGAGGATGACATTGTCGAACTCGCCAACGGTTGCATCTGCTGCACCGTTGCTGATGACTTTCTGCCAACCCTGACGCGGCTGCTCGACCGCCCCGCCCCGCCCGAGCACATCCTGATCGAGACCTCGGGGCTGGCCTTGCCGAAGCCGCTGGTGCAGGCCTTCGCCTGGCCGGAAATCCGCACGCGCACGACGGTCGACGGGGTGCTAACCGTGATCGACGGCGCCGCGGTCGCCGCCGGGCGTTTCGTCGATGATCCGGACGCGGTCGCGCGGCAGCGCGCGGCGGACCCGGCGCTCCTGCACGACAACCCGCTCGAGGAGGTCTTCGCCGATCAGCTTGCCTGTGCCGATCTCGTCGTCCTCAATAAGATCGATCTGATCGGGCCCGATCGTCTGACCCTACTATGCCGCGAGATCGAGGCGCAGCTCCGTCCCGGGGTCAAGCTGATGACCGCCCGAGAAGGCAGGGTGTCGCCCGAGGTCGCGCTCGGGCTTGCCGCGGCCGTCGAGGATGACCTCGCGGGCCGGCCTTCGTTGCACGACCTCGAAGCCGAGCACGATCACGATGATTTCGAGAGCTTTGTTGTGATGTCCGGCGCGGTGCGCGATGGCGAGGCGTTCTTCTCCCGCCTGCGCGCTACGATCGATTTGCACGACGTGCTGAGGGTCAAGGGCTTTGTCGATCGGCCGGGGCGCGACTGGCGCCAGGTCGTCCAGGCGGTGGGCAGTCGGGTGCAACACCATTTTGATCGGCCCTGGCAGGCCGGCGAGAGGCGTGAGACGCGGCTCGTCGTGATCGGCAAAAAAGGCCTCGACCGGGCGGCAATCAGCTCGGCGCTCGGGCTGGCGGGCGGCTGAATGCATTTGCTCGCGACCATCTGTGGGACGATCCCCGACGGGTCGGCGGCGGTCGACCTGGCCCAGACCCCGGGCGACATCGTGCTGTTGTCGAGCGCCGATACAGAGCTGGCGCTGCTCGCGGCAGCCCAGACGCGGCTTCGGGCGCATGATCCGGTGGGGCCGCGCCTGCGTCTCGCCTCGATCCTACGGCTCGGCCACAATTTCTCGGTCGATCTCTATATGGAAACGGTGGCCGCCGCCCGTCTGGTCGTAGCCCGTCTGCTCGGCGGCACCGCTTATTGGCCTTACGGTGTCGAGCGTCTGGTCGAGACCTGCCGCACCCATCGCATCCCGTTGGCCTTGTTGCCGGGAGACGACAAGCCGGACACCGAGCTGTCGGGGGTGTCGACCCTCGCGTCCGACGCGGTGCACCGGTTGTGGCGCTATCTCGTCGAAGGCGGCCCGGAGAATGCTTGGAATCTGCTACGCTATGCCGGCTCGCAGATCGGCCACGAGGCGAAGTGGGCCGAGCCTGCGACCCTGTTACGCGCCGGATACTACTGGCCCGATCGCGCATTGCTGAGCCTCGAGGAGATCGCTGCGGAATGGCGCGGCGATGGCGGCATCATTCCGATCATCTTCTATCGGGCGCTCGTCCAGTCGGGCAATACGGCGCCGGTCGACGCGCTTGTCCGCGCGCTGTTAGCGCGCCGTCTTCGGCCCCTACCGATCTTTGTACAGAGCCTCAAGGACGGCGAGGCCGCGGCATTGCTCGGCACGGCGTTCGCCACCCCGCCCACGGTGATCCTCAACGCCACCGGGTTTTCCGCCCGTGCTGCTACTGCCAGCGATCCGCTCGCCGCGGCCGGCCGTCCTATCCTGCAGCTCGTCTTCGCCGGCAGTGACGAGGACAGCTGGCGCAGCGGAACCCGCGGGCTTGGCCCCCGCGACCTTGCAATGAATGTGGCATTGACCGAGATCGACGGCCGCATCCTGTCTCGCGCGGTTTCGTTCAAGGCGCCGCTCGGCCGCGACCCCGAGACGGAGGCCGACCTCGTCGGTTACCGGCCGGTCGCCGACCGCGTCGCTTTTGTCGCCGATCTGGCGCGCAACTGGGCGCTGCTGCGGGAAAAGCGGGCGGGAGATCGCCGCGTCGCGCTAATCCTCGCCAACTATCCAAACCGGAACGGCCGCATCGGCAACGGGGTCGGGCTCGACACGCCGGCCTCGGCGATCGCGATCATGCGGGCGCTTTCGGAGGCAGGCTACCGGATCGCTGATGCTCCGAGGGACGGCGAGACATTGATCCGTCGTCTGCTCGCTGGTCCGACCAACGCGAACCCCGGAGGGCCGGCCGAGGAATCGCTATCCTTTGCCGAGTATTCGGCGTTTTTTGCGACCTTGCCGCGGACCGTGCGGCAGGCTGTCGAAGCGCGCTGGGGCCCGGCCGAGCGCGATCCGTTCTTCCGCCCGGGACGGCTCGATTGCGGCGGATTTGCCATTCCCGGCTTTTGCGCCGGTAACGTCGCGGTAGTGATCCAGCCAGCACGCGGCTACAACATCGATCCGAAATCGACGTATCACGATCCCGCATTGGTGCCGCCGCATAGCTATTTCGCCGCCTATGCTTGGCTCGCGGATGATTTTCGTTGCGATGCGGTTATTCATCTCGGCAAGCATGGCACCCTCGAATGGCTGCCGGGTAAGGCACTGGCGTTGTCGGCCGAATGCTTTCCCGAGTCGGTGCTGGCACCGCTCCCACATCTCTATCCGTTCATCGTCAACGATCCCGGCGAGGGGACGCAGGCCAAGCGGCGCGCGCAGGCGGTGATCGTCGACCATCTGACGCCGCCCTTGGCGCGGGCCGGCGGTTATGGCGCCTTAGCCGAACTCGAGCGGCTGATCGACGAGTATTACGAAGCCGCGCACGGCGATTTTCGGCGCGTTGCGGTGCTTGCTGCCGCGATCCTCGAGCAGGCTCGCGCCGCCGGGCTCGACGGCGATTGCGGCATCACCGGCGAGGACGACCAGGCGAGCGCGCTACGTAAGCTCGACGGGTTCCTGTGCGAGCTCAAGGAACTGCAAATCCGAGATGGGCTCCACGTCTTGGGCTCTAGTCCCCGGGCCGAACAGCTCGCTGCGCTGCTCCTCGCCTTTGCCCGCGCCGGGCGCGGCGCGGCACCGGAGGATGCCCCGCTGTTACGTGCCCTCGCCGCCGATCTCGATCTCGGAGAGGATCCGCTTGCCTCGGATCTCGCCGAGCCCTGGTCCGGTCCGCGTCCAGCGGTGTTGGCCGGCGCCGGACTATGGCGCAGCGTCGGCGACACGGTAGAGCGTCTCGAGACCCTGGCTCTGCGTCTGGTTACCGGCGAAGCCCGCTCGGAACCGAGTTGGCTGCGGACCCAAGCCGTTCTTGACTGGATCGAGCGGCAATTGCGCCCTTCGGTCGCTGGATGTGGCGAAGCCGAGCTCGCTGGGTTGCTCGCCGGACTGGACGGGCGTTTCGTGTCGCCCGGCCCCTCGGGCGCGCCGAGCCGCGGCCGCCCCGACGTATTGCCGACCGGCCGCAATTTCTTCTCGGTCGACACCCGCGCGATGCCGACTCAGGCGGCTTGGCGGCTCGGCTGGGAATCGGCGGCAATGTTGCTCGAGCGCCATGCCCAGGAATACGGCAACTACCCAGCGCGGGTCGCGCTATCGGCTTGGGGTACGGCGAACATGCGCACTGGCGGCGACGACGTTGCCCAGGCGCTGGCGCTCATGGGCGTGCGGCCGGTATGGGAACCGTCGAGTGGGCGGGTGAGCGGGTACGAGATCATGCCGGCATCGGTGCTCGATCGGCCCCGGGTCGATGTCACGTTGCGCGTCTCAGGCTTCTTCCGCGACGCGTTTCCGGGGCTGATCGATCTCGTCGACGCGGCGGCCCGCGCCGTCGCAGCGCTGGACGAACCACCGGAGACCAACCCGCTTGCCGCCCGAGTCAGAGCTGATCGGCATGCACTCGAAACTCAGGGTGTCGCCCCTGAGGAGGCGGAACGCCGCGCCGGCTATCGGGTGTTCGGGTCGAAGCCCGGCGCCTATGGGGCCGGGCTGCAGGCTCTTATCGACGAGCGAATCTGGCGAGACGAAGGGGATCTCGTCGATGCCTATCTCGGCTGGGGCGGCTATGCTTATGGCGCCGGCGCCGAGGGCGTTGCCGATCGGATAATGCTGGAGACGCGTCTCGGTGCTGCCGACGCGGTGTTGCACAACCAGGACAACCGCGAGCACGACCTGCTCGACAGCGATGATTATTACCAGTTCGAAGGCGGGCTCGCCCTTGTCGTGCGGCAGCTATCGGGCCGCGCGCCAGCAGTCTGGCACAACGACCACTCGCGGCCCGAGACGCCGCGTATTCGCAGCCTGCGCGAGGAGCTCGGGCGCGTCGTCCGGGGTCGCGCGGCAAACCCGCGCTGGATCGCCGGGGTGATGCGCCACGGCTACAAGGGTGCGGCGGAAATCGCCGCGACGGTGGACTATCTTTTTGCGTTCGCCGCCACTTCTCGGGCGGTCGACGACACGCATTTCGACGCACTCTACGACGCTTATATCGCTGACGACGGGGTGCGCGGGTTCATGGCCGAGCACAATCCTTCAGCCCTCGCCGAGACCCGCCAGCGCTTCGCCGAGGCGATCGATCGCGGGCTGTGGCGCCCGCGGAGCAACAGCGCCCGCGAGGCTCTTGCCCACTGGAGCGCGTCGTGACCGTTCTCATTGACACCGAGGAGGAGATCAACCGCCGCCACAACGAAAAGATGGCGCGGCGCAAGGCGGCGCGGGAGCGCATGCTAGCGACCAAGACCGAGGAGCGCGGCTTGCTGATCGTCCATACCGGCAAGGGAAAGGGCAAGTCGACCGCCGCCTTTGGGCTGGTCCTCCGCTGCCTCGGCCACGGACTGCGAGTCGGCATCGTCCAATTTGTTAAAGGCGTGTGGACCACCGGCGAGCGTCTCGCACTCGATCGCTTCGGCGAGCTTGTGACCTGCCGGGCAATGGGCGAGGGCTTCACCTGGGATACCCAGGACCGTGCCCGCGATATCGCCGCCGCGCGCCAGGCGTGGGAAATGGCGAAGGCAATGATCAGCGACCCGTCCTACCGGCTGGTGCTGCTCGACGAGCTGAACATCGTCTTGCGTTACGACTACCTGCCGCTCGGCGAGGTCGTCGCCACACTGAATGCAAAGCCACGGGGCCTGCATATCGTCGTCACTGGCCGCAACGCCCGTCCCGAATTGATCGAAGACGCCGATCTCGTGACCGAGATGACCCTGGTCAAGCATCCCTTCCGCGGTGGCGTCAAAGCCCAGATCGGCATCGAGTTCTGATGACGCTGGCGCTGATGCTGCAAGGCACCGGCTCGGATGTCGGCAAATCGGTATTGCTGGCGGGGATGGCCCGCGCCTTTACGCGGCGCGGGTTGGAAGTGCGTCCCTTCAAACCACAGAACATGTCGAACAACGCTGCGGTGACCGCCAATGGAGGCGAAATCGGCAGGGCCCAGGCGCTGCAGGCTCGCGCCTGCGGCATTCCGCCTGTCACCGACATGAATCCGGTATTGTTAAAGCCGCAAATGGAGAGCGGGGTGCAGATCGTCCTGGACGGCAAAGTCTGGGGTACGGCTTGCGCCCGCGAATATCGTCAGCTGGCTCCCGCCCTGCTGCCTGGCGTGCTTGCTGCTTTCACCCGGCTCGCGGAGGCCGCTGATCTGGTTCTGGTCGAAGGGGCTGGAAGCCCGGCCGAGATCAATCTGCGCGACGGCGACATTGCCAATATGGGATTTGCGGAGGCCGGTACCGTCCCGGTCGTGCTGATCGGCGACATCGAGCGCGGTGGCGTCATCGCGCAGCTAGTCGGCACCTGTGAGCTGCTGTCGGCAAGGGAAAAAGCGCTGCTCACCGGCTACATCGTCAACAAGTTCCGCGGCGACATCCGGCTGTTCGATGGCGGCATCAGTGCGCTGCGTGAGCGCACCGGGCTGCACTGCTTTGGCGTGGTGCCGTATTTTCCAGCGGTGGCTCGGCTGCCGGCTGAGGATTCGTTGGCGCTCGTCTGTCACTCGCCAACTTCCCGCTTGGTGGA
>Ga0306922_10000912_pt1 | contig 25609 bp, 14 predicted proteins | sample sta12Cox44000082_FD_203758 | JGI IMG/M metagenome (GOLD analysis project Ga0306922, IMG submission 203758) | Lab enrichment of tropical soil microbial communities from Luquillo Experimental Forest, Puerto Rico - statoxic.12C.oxic.44.000.082 (v2)... | ecosystem: Environmental > Terrestrial >... | reverse complement strand
CGAACAGTCGGCGGTTCGTGTCTTCGCGGACAAGGCGCTAGGCTACGGCCTCCCGGCCGTCACGATCGACGGCACCGATCCGGAGGAGATTGCCGCGGCATTTGCCTGGGCCGCCGAGCGGGCGCGAGCCGGACGCGGCTCCAGCCTGATCGAGACCGTGAGCATGCGGATGTGCGGCCATGCCCATCATGACGACATGCTCTATCTCGGTCGCGATCCGCAGGCCGGGTGGGAGTATCCCCCGCTGCCGCGGGACGGCGTACAGGGATATGTCGATCGCGAGCTCTATGAGTACTGGTCCCGGCGCGATCCGATTGCCCGCTATGCCGAGCGGCTCGAGGCGCGGGGCGTGATCCAGGCCGGAGACCTCGCGCGGTTCAAGCGCGAAGCGGAAGAACTGGTCGAAGAAGAGGCGCGTGCGGTCATCGAGGCTCCGTGGCCGGACCCTGCGAGCGCCGGCGCCGGGGTGTTCGCGAACGAGGGGCCACGGACGCACGTCGAGGTGCTGGATCCGGTTGTCCGGTTCGGGCCCGGCGCAACTGCAGGACCGGGGCTCTCCGATGACCGCGCCGGGGCGAGTGGACGCACGACGGCGCTCACGGTCGAGAGCGCGCCGCCGTTCGATGCCAAGGGCAAGACCTTCCTGGAAGGCGTGATGCTGGGGATCGGCGATGCGCTGCGCAGCGACCCTCGGGTGTTCCTGTACGGGGAGGACCTTGGCGGCAACTACGGCAACGCCTTTCTGTTGCTGCGCCCGTTGTTGAAGGAGTTCGGCGAGCGCATCATCAACTCGCCGCTCGCAGAGGGCGCCGTCCTCGGCGTGTGCGTCGGGGCGGCGCTCGTGGGCCAGCGTCCGATCGGCGAGATTCAATTCAATGACTTCGTAGCGACAGGGTTCAATCAGCTCGTCAACAACGCGGCCAAGATTCGTTACCGGTGGGGAGGAAGCGTCCCGATGGTGGTCCGCATGCCGTGGGGCGGTCTGCGGCACGCGGGACCGTATCACTCGCAGAACACGGAACCGTGGTTCTACCGGACGGCCGGACTGAAGATTGTCGTGCCGTCAACGCCGCACGACGCTCGAGCCTTGATGGCGTCTGCGACCGCCGATCCTGATCCGGTGCTCTACTACGAGCATATTGCCCTGTATCGCGACCCGCACATCAAGCAGGCGCTCACCGACGAAGCTCCGGCCCCTATTCCGCTTGGGCGCGCCGCGTTGCGGCGGGCGGGCGACCATCTCGCCATCATCTCGTACGGAGCGTTCGTACACCTGGCGATGCGCGTGGCGGCCGCGCTTGCGCAAGACGGCGTCGAGGCGAGCGTGCTCGACCTCCGCAGCCTGCAGCCGCTCGACACGGCGGCGGTCGTCGGCCTCGCTCGCCAATGCCACCGCGTGCTCATCGTTCACGAGGACGCCCGGACGGGTGGTATCGGCGAGAGCGTGGCCGCCGTCATCCAGGAACAGGCGTTCGAGTGGCTCGACGCCCCCGTGCGGATCGTCGGTGCGCTCGATACACCGGTGCCATATTCGCCGCCGCTCGAGGAACGCTATCTGCCGAGCGAGCAGCAGATCGCGCGCGCCGCCCGGCTGCTGGTAGCGTATTGAATCGGGCAGGAAGGGCAGGAAGGGCGGGAGGGACAGGCCGAGTGAAGGCTCCGACTAAAATAGATTGGACATGACCGATGACCACGGATCAGCGGCGGCCGCGCCGCCGGTCGACTTCATTCGAGCGATTGTTGACGAGGACCTGGCGGCGGGACGGCATCACGGCCGCGTCGCGACGCGCTTTCCCCCCGAGCCGAACGGGTACCTCCATATCGGGCACGCGAAGTCGATCTGCCTGAACTTCGGCATTGCCGAAGAGCGCGGGGGCGTGTGCAACCTCCGCTTCGACGATACCAATCCGACCAAGGAAGACGTCGAATACGTCGATTCAATTCGAGAAGACGTGGCGTGGCTGGGGTTTGCCTGGGCGGCAGAGCGCTACGCTTCCGACTACTTTGAGCGGCTCTATCAGTTCGCGGTCGAGCTGATCAAACAGGGCAGAGCCTACGTCGACAGCCTGAGCGCGGACGAGATCCGCGCGTATCGCGGCACCTTGACCGAGCCGGGCCGGAACAGTCCGTACCGCGATCGCCCGGCTGCCGAGAGCCTGGACCTGTTTGCGCGCATGCGCTCGGGAGAATTCGCGGACGGGACCCATGTCCTGCGCGCGAAAATCGATATGGCGTCGCCGAACGTGAACATGCGCGATCCGACGCTCTACCGCATCCGACACGCCAGCCACCACCGTACCGGCGACACGTGGTGCATCTATCCGATGTACGACTTCGCGCACCCGCTGTCGGACGCGATCGAAGGGATCACTCATTCGATTTGCACGCTCGAGTTCGAGGCGCATCGCCCGCTCTACGACTGGCTGGTGGACGCGGTCGTCGAAGGCGACAAGCCGCGACAGTACGAGTTCGCGCGGCTCAACTTGAATTACACCATCACGAGCAAGCGCAAGCTGCTGCAGCTCGTGCAGCACGGGCTCGTCAACGGTTGGGACGATCCGCGGATGCCGACGCTCAGCGGGTTGCGGCGGCGCGGGTACACGCCGGAGTCGATTCGCGACTTCTGCACGCGTATCGGCGTCGCGAAGAAAGAGAACGTCATCGACGTTGCACAGCTGGAGCACAGCGTGCGCGAGGATCTGAACAAGCGCGCGCTGCGGGTGATGACCGTGCTCAGGCCGCTGAAAGTCGTCATCACGAACTACCCTGAAGGCGTGGTCGAGTATGCCAGCGTTCAGAACAACCCCGAGGACGTGACAGCCGGCAATCGTGACGTGCCGTTTTCGCGCGAGCTGTACATCGAGCGCGACGATTTCATGGAGAGCCCTCCAAAGAAATTCTTTCGGCTCTCGCCGGGCAGGGAAGTTCGGCTGCGAAGCGCCTATTTCGTGACCTGCACCGAGGTCGTCAAAGGCGATCGAGGCGAGATCGTGGAAGTCCGGTGCACCTATGATCCTTCGACGCGGGGCGGGAACGCGCCCGACAGCCGTCGGCCGAAGGCGACCCTTCACTGGGTTTCGGCCGCTCACGCGGTGGCGGTCGAAGTGCGCCTGTACGATCGGCTGTTCTCTGTCGAGGATCCCGAGAACGTACCAGAAGGCGGGAGCTTCACCGACAACCTGAACCCCCACTCGCTCGAAGTCATCCGCGACGCTCAGGCCGAACCCAGCCTTTCAGAGTCGTCCGTGGGCGCGATCGTCCAGTTCGAGCGGCTTGGGTATTTCTGTGTCGATCCCGACTCGAAGCCGGGCGCGCTCGTCTTCAATCGTACGGTCTCTCTCAAGGACACGTGGGCCAGGATCGCGCGTGGAGACCGCCGGTAGATCCTGCGTGGTGAACCGGTTGTCAGTCGAGTGGTGGCTCTTCCGACGGACCGGACGCCGGTGACATATACTCGGAAATGCGGCAAATCCCAGGCTCGGTACGTCGGCTGGTGACTCGTTCGTGGCTCGCGGTGAGGGCTCAGTGAAGGTTATGCGGCGTTATGTCTCGTTCATACTGATCGTGGCGGCCATGTCGGGGTGCAACCGGAACACGACTCCCACTCCCATCCCATCGACGGTCGTCCCACCGACGACGACGGATTCCTTTTCGGGCACACTCAAGCAGCAGGGCAGCAACCTGCATTCGTTCCAGGTTTGCCCGAACTGCATCGTCTCCCACTTGCAGGAGACGAGCGAAGTTGACGTGACGCTCACCACGCTCATGACCGTCGCCGTCCCCGCGGATCCAAATGCGGACCCGCCTGTGGTCGGGGTCCCCGCCGTCCCTGTGGCCGTCCCGCTGACGATCAGAGTCGGACAGCCGACGCTCACGACGCTTGGTGTGCAGTGCTCCAATTTGCTGTCGGTCGTCGCGCCGGCTGGAGCGCTCCCGCAGCTCAAGGGACAGGCGCTGAACGGCGCCTACTGTGTGTCGATCTCGGATCCAGACGGCGTCCTCACGAGCGCCGTGACGTATACGATCACCGTCGCGCACGGGTAGCTCGGTCGTCCGTCTCGGCCCGAACAGGGCGCGTCTTTCGTGTAGAATGCCGGTTTCTACCGTGGAGTATCACATCCAGCATTACGATCTCGAGCAGGGTGCGCTCGAGATCCAGTACATCGAAGAGTTCTTCGGCGAGTTTCCGCGCAAGAAGACCGCTTCGGAAATCGTCCGGCGGCTCCACGCCCGCGCGCACCTGATCCTGCTCGCCACCGCGCCGCTCCCTCACGATCCCGGCACGGTTGTGCCCGTCTCTTTCAAGGTGGCACATGAAATCAAAGCGCCCGAGTCGGAGCCCAAGCTCGTGGATTTGATGCATCGGTTGCATGACCATGTGGTGTTCGACCGGCGACGGGTGCTGTACACGTGGATTGGCGGCACGCGTCGCGACTGGCGGGGCCAGGGGTTTTTTCGCGCGCTGACCGAGCAGCAGGAGCTCTGGGCGATCGACCAGGGGTTCGACGAGATCGTGGTCAAGACCAAGAACAAGTTCTACGACATGCGGGGGACGCTCGATCACCTGCGGTTCGAGGTCGTGAAGTACGAGAGAAACCTCGCTGACAACGCGGAATCGAAGGTTTACCTCAGCAAGAAGCTCCTTCCCGAAACCGTCCGCACCCATCGGAGCGCAAAAACGGTGGTCCAGATGCCCGTCTGAGATCCCACATGAGACTACAGACTCCGTATTCGGAAGACCTCGGCGACCGGGAGCCCCTGTCGGCCATGAACGACGCCGCTGACCGAGTTCGATCGCTCGCCGGTGGTTGGACCGCGGCGCAATTCGAACGCACGTATGCGCCGGGCAAGTGGACGGCACGCCAGATTCTGACGCACCTCGCCCAGACTGAAATCGCCCTGGGCAATCGGGCGCGAATGGCGCTTGCGACGCCTGGCTACGCTGCGCAGCCGTTCGATCAAGATCGTTGGATGGCTCGCGAGTCGACGCTGGGCGCGCGCGAGGCCATGGACGCCTTCATCGCAACGAGCGCGATGAACCGCGCGTTCTTTGCGTCGCTGACGCCGTCTGATCGCGCGACGCCGTTCACGCATCCCGAGTACGGTGCGCTCTCTGTCGAGTGGCTGATTCAACAGATGGCGGGACATCTCCTGCATCACTTGAAGCAGCTCGAACACATGGCGGGGTGACGCGCGGCGGCGTCTTGACCGACACCGTCAATACGACGTTTTCGTCGGCGCCGCTCGATCCTGTGCCGACAAGTACAGCGCATTGAACAGCAACGGGAACGTCGCGTGCGTCTGCGCGCGGTGCTGTGGCCGCAGCCCGAACAGAATCACGCGGCCCGGGTTCAGGTCAACCGAGACGACCGCCGCGTGGCCCGCCATCAACTCTTCGCCCCGCAACCAGCCGGACGCGAGGACGTTCGTGTTCGGAAAGCGGGCGACAACGGTTGCGTTCTGCGAGGCGAAGCCCTCCACAATCGAGAAGAAGGGGCTGTTGATATAGAAGCCGTACGTCGCCGCGGCCACACCGGGGGCGAGCGGATGCCTGGTGTCGACTTCGATCCGAAGAATGGCGCCGGGCGCAAAATGCTGGTCGCGTGTCAGACCCTTCTTGAGATTGCGGACCGGAATCGGCCAATTGTCGATCGCCAGATCGCAGGCGTTGCCCATCGTGATCAGCGTGCCGCCCTCGGCCACGAATTGTGTGAGGCTCTCGAGCCCGCTGGCCCCGATGCCGCCGCGGTACTCGGGACGGATCGTGGCGGCGTCGAATCCCTCGAGAACGGCATGTGAGTCCTGGTCGGCGACGATGATGGCGTCGAACCGCTGCCGGAGCTTTCCCGCGCGGAGGTCGGCGTTGTGAATCGAAGTCAGGTTGAACTCGTACTGCTCCAGCACCCAGCGTGTCCAGCCTTCGTCCATGTTGCCGCCCGTCCAAGGCTGGTACATGGCCACACGGGGCGCCTCAAAGACAAGATCGCCCTGGGTCCCGGCGACGTCCGATGCCATGACATTCAGCCCGAGACTGCTGGCAAGATCATCGATCTTGCTTCGTGACACGTTGGTCACGGACACGCGCCAGGTCGCGTCGGACGCGCTCTTGAACGACACCTTTCCGCCGTCTTTGAGCAGGCGGTTGATGGCGATCGCCGTGTCGGGACCCTTGTACTCGAACGAGAACCGCGATCCGTTGCCGCTGACCTCGCCGCGGACATTCGGCAAACCGTTGAGTTTCGTCATCTTGATCGCGGGAAGCGGATTCTTGACGAAGACCGTCTGGACGCCGAGCATCATGCCGAGCGACCAGGCGGTGACGTCATAGGGGGGCTCGGGTGGCCCGTTCGGGCCGCGGCGGACCTCCGGATACGTCTGCGTTTCGAGCATGTCCTTCGCGTATCGCGAAAACACCTGCGCCATGGGAATGACAAACGTTCCGGCTGCGTATTGCTGATCGTCGGCGGTGAAGGCGGCGTCCGCGCGATAGACGTCGACGCCGCCCATTTGGAGGCGATCGACGAGGTGCGCGGCCTCGCGTGGATCGTGCTGCCCGCTCACGGGCACGAGAATCGCCGCGAGGTTGCCCTTGGCTTTGTGGCCGTCCTCGATCGTCTGGCGGTTGACCTCGTAGATCTGCCGCAGGATGGCTTCACGCCGATCAGCGGCGGTATCGAGCAGCGCCATCGTGGCGATGAGCTCGTAGTCCACGATGTCGCGCAGCGTCCAGCGGCCGCCCATCCAGGGACGTGGATACTCGGTGCGTGGCGTGATGTCGGTGGGCGGCGGCAGCGGAGCGTCGCTGAATTGACCGCGTCCGCTTGAGATAGTCCCCACACCGGCGGCCCCTACTCCTCGGTCGCGCCCGCCGGGGGCTCCTTCCCCCCGATCGCTCGCTCCGGAGAGCCCGCCGCCTCGGCCGCCCGGTCCGGCACCGGCTTGGGGCGAACCGCCTGGCACCGCGCGCTGCTGCTCGATTGGCGCGGCGACGCGCGCGCCCGCGACTTCGGTGAGGAGGCCAATCTGGTTGTGCCACCAGCCGCTCCAAGCCATCGCGCCTTCCCAGAAATTCGTGTACGTAGAGTTGTAGATGATCCCCTCTTTGCCCGCTGCCTCGAGCGCAGCGGCCTGAGACTGGCCGAGAATGCCGTTCCATCGGTAGATCAACGGGTGGACGTTCGGATTGATCGGATCGGTAGCCGGCATCACGAAAATCCTCGCGCCGTTGCTGCCCTGCTGATGCTCGTCGAGCCACACCGACGGGAACCAGTCGTGCCACAAGAGCCGCGCGGTGTGCTGACTCTCCTTCTGGGTGAACATGTACATATCGCGGTTGTTGTCGTGGCCGACGTACGGGTGGTAGAGATACGGAATCGGGCTCGGCATGTACGGCGTGCCCACGTTCTTGTTGAACCAGTCGGTGACCATGATCTGCCCGTCCGGGTTCAGGCTCGGCACGAGGAGCAAGATGACGTTCTCGAGGATCTTCTTCACGGCTGGTGAATCCTCGGTGGCCAGCCTGTGCACGAGCTCAAGCGACATCTGGGAAGCGCCGATCTCGGTCGCATGGATGCTGCAGGTGATGACGACGACGACCTTGCCCTGCCGGAAGATCTCATCGCGCTCGCTGTCGGTTGGTGCGCCGTCCTGGAAGTACAGCTTCCGCTCGAGTTGCTGGTAACGGGCATTCCTCAGGACGTCGGGCGCCGCGATTTCAACGGCGATAAACGGGTTGTTCTGGCTCGTCTTGCCGAGCTCGCGGAAGCGAACGCGATCGGAGTTGGCGCCTGCGAGTTTCATGTAGTCGACGATCTGGTCCCAGCGGGCGAGCTTGTTGTCCGCGCCAACGCGGTAGCCGAGAACCTGTTCGGGCGCCGGTAAGGTCCCGGCGGCCGTGGCGGCGAGTGATCGCATCACGGGGAGAGCGAGCGCAGTGAGCAACACCAAAAGCGCGCGGCGGGTCGTCATCGAAAAAGGCCTCCAGTACTCGTCGCTCGAAGCTCGTTGCCATCTAAACGTCGAGCTCCTCCGCTTCGTCGGCGCGTTCCATGATGAAGCGGAACCGTGCCGACGCGTCCTTGCCCATCAACTCGTTGATCACGCGATCGGTCACGATCTGGTCGGTCACCTCGACGCGTAGCAGACGGCGCGTGCGGGGATTGAGGGTTGTCTCCCAGAGCACCTTCGGCATCATCTCGCCGAGTCCTTTGAATCGCGTAATCTCCGGGGTGCCGCGACCGTTCTTCTGCTTCAGGATGGCGTCCTTCTGGGCGTCGTCGAGCGCCCAGTAGGTGTCTTTGCCAACGTCGATTCGGTAGAGCGGCGGCTGCGCCAGGTAGACCTTGCCGTTCGTGATGAGCTGCGGCAGGTGCCTGTAGATGAACGTCAGGAGCAGCGTGGCGATATGATTCCCGTCAGAGTCGGCGTCGGCGAGGATGATGATCTTGCCGTATCTCAGTTTAGAGAGCTCGAAGTTCTTGCCAAGGCCGCACCCGAGGGCCGTCACGAGATCGGAGAGCTCTTTGTTCTCCAGTACTTTGGCCAGAGAGGCGCTCTCCGCGTTCAGCACCTTGCCACGCAGCGGCAGAATGGCCTGCCGCGCGCGATCGCGTCCCTGCTTGGCCGATCCGCCGGCCGAATCGCCTTCGACCACGAACAGCTCGCTCGTTTCCTGGTCGGCGTTCGTGCAGTCGCTCAGTTTGCCGGGCAGGTTCAGTCGCGTTGACGTCGCGCTCTTGCGCGACACCTCCGCTTGAGCGGCGCGGCTGGCCTCACGCGCGCGGGCCGCGAGAATGATCCGGGCGACAATGGCCTGCGCCACGCTCGCGTTGTGATTCAGCCAGTGTTCGAGCGCCGGCCTCACGAGGGCATCGACAGCGGAGACGAGCTCGGGATTGTTCAGGCGATCTTTGGTCTGTCCCTGGAATTGCGGATCACTCACAAAGAGGCTCAGCACCCCGGTGAGGCCCTCGCGAATGTCCTCGGCGACGAGCGTGACGCCCTTGGGCGACAGGCTGTGCGTTTCAATGTAGTTGCGAACAGCCTTGCCGATCCCGGCGCGCAGCCCGTTTTCGTGAGTGCCGCCGGAACCTGTCGGGATGCCGTTTACATACGATCGCAGGTGTTCGTCGGTGGCTTCGGTCCACTGGACGACGAGATCCACCCGGAGGACATCATCTTTGCCCAAGACGAACGGAAGATCGTGAACCGGCTTGGCGCTGCGCTCGGCGACAATCGTCTTCAGGTAGTCGACAAGCCCTTCGGTGTGCTCGAACGTGCGTTTGTCTTTCGTCGCCTCGTCCTCGAACCACACTTTGAGGCCCCGGTGCAGGTAGCTACTGACGTCGAGGCGGGCTTTGATGAGCTCGGGATCGAACTCGATCTTCGGAAAGATCGCGGCATCGGGATGGAAGTACACGCTCGTTCCCGTGCCGCGCGCCGGGCCGAGTTTCTTGAGGCCGCTGACCGGCTTTCCCTGCTTGAAGCGCATCTCCCACTGCGCCCCGTCGCGCTTGACCGTCGCGACCAGCTCCTTTGACAGCGCGTTCACCACGCTGGCGCCGACGCCGTGCAACCCTCCAGCCGTCTTGTAGTTCCCGTGCTCGAACTTGCCGCCCGCGTGGAGAAAGGTGAAGATGACTTCGAGCGCGCTTTTCTTGGTCGTCGGGTGCTTGTCCACGGGAATGCCGCGGCCGTCGTCTTCGATGGTGATCGACGATGCATCGGCATGCAGCGTGACCCAAATGTTCGACGCATGGCCGTTCATGGCCTCATCGACGGAGTTGTCGAGGATTTCCCAGATGAGGTGGTGAAGCCCGGCTGAGCCGACGCCACCGATGTACATGCCCGGGCGCTTCCGAACCGGCTCGAGCCCCTCCAAAACGGTGATGTCTTTCGCGGAATAGTTCGCGGTTGGCATGTCTATATAATGTGCGCCTTGTGAGCGGTGCGATGAGACCCGCGCGTCTGTGGTCGTGCGCCTGCCTGCTGATTGTAGCGGGATTTGAGTCCCGCCTTGGCGCTGCCGGCGTGATTTCCCAGGACGTTCCGGTTCCAGGAGGCGTCGCGGCGCTTGCGCACGCGCTGGCCATCGATCCAGTTCCCGACCGTGGACGCTTCCTGTCTGAAACGACGCGGCTCCTCTACGAGACCGCGGAGATTCGCGACCCCGCCGCCCGGTCTTTTCTGCAAGCCGTGCGGCAGTCATCGAAGAGGGGGGTGCCGCTGGCGTTGGTGATCCCGCCCACGGGGAGCCCGCCTGCCGCGTCCGATCTCGTTCCCATTCCGCTCGGGGCCGACATCTGGAGCGACGCCATCTTTCGGCGCCGCGTGCCGCGAGACGAGCTGGTGCTGACAATCCTCGCCGACCGTCAAGCGTCGCTCCTCTGTCATGGACTCGCCGCGCTCGACGACGATACGCTGGAGTTTTTTGCCAATCATCCGGACCTGCTCTCGCGGCTCTACGAGCGGTCAGCGCCGATCTTCGCGGCATTTGCCGGGAGCGTGCGCGTCCGCGACAACCGCGTCGTGCCGCCAGGGGATGCCGATGCCGCCCTCCTGTGGGAGGCGGTCACGGCCGAACACGTGACGCGCCCTGAGCGGTTCCTCCTGGCGCTGTTCGAGGCCAATGAGGGACGGGTCGCGTATCTCTACGATACGGTCGGCCGCCTCGATCCAGCGCGACGCGCCTTCGTGCTGGGTGCCTGGATGCCGAACGCTTCGATGCGTCTGGATCGGTTCAGGGCGCTTGCGGCATCAGGGCTGAACGGCCTCCGCGATTGGCATGCCCGCACGCTGCCGTTCAGCCGGTCGTCATACGACCTCGGTATGGCGTTGATGCGGCTCGAGGTCGCCTCCAACCGTCAACTTGTTCCACCGTCGGCACGGGCGCTCTGGTCACGGGTATTCGGTGGAGCGGAAATCACTGACGAATCGCCAATCGACGCGGCGTGGATCGCAGAGAATCTGCTTGCGACCGACGTTCGCCAGCGCGGCGAGCGGATCGATCAAGTGAGCTTCGCTCAACGTGTGTTCGCCGCGTTCGAGGGCGATCGAGCGGATCTCGTGTTGGTTCTGCGATCGTTTCCGAAGTTTCGCGCGCTCATGCTCACGTTCGAGCGCGCGGGCATCACGAACGTCCGAACGTACGCCAATGTCGTGCGAGCTGCCGCAAAGTTGACAAGGCTCGATGGCCGCGCGGGGTACATCGCGCAGGCGCAGCTTCAGGGCTCACTCGTGCTCATCACGAGAATGGTCAGCGCCGGCACGCTCGATCCCGCGCGACTGGAGTATTTGGTGGATCGCCTGATCGGCACCTTCAACGCGGCGCCGGCTGGTGACCCCACGCTGGGCGGCGTCATGACGTCCCCCGCGTCCTCGGCTGCTTCCGGGCCGGGCGCGGTGGCGCTGTGGCTGCGTGATGATCTCCACCCTGTGCTGCCGCGCGCGCGCGACCTCGATAGCGCGGTCATCGCCGGCCTGGCCGGCCCGGCGGCCGGCGCGAGCGGCGCGCCGCGCGTGACCTGGGAGGGACAGCTGTACAGGCTGGACTTTGGCGAAACGGAGCGCAACCGCCTTCAGCGTGTTCGCGAGAAGCAACGGACGCCTCGACTCGACGTCCCGATCGAAATGGCGGATGCGGGGCGATTGCTATCGGCTGAACGCGTTACGGTCGATGACTTGGAGGACATCGCCGGCGAGCTGACGGCGCTCGCGACAGAGCTGCCGCATCGATCGCGCGACGAGGAGGCTGACAGCGTTCCCTCGGGCGTTTCGCCGCCCGTTCCTTATCACGAAGTCCTGCGAAAGGCCGGGGAGGAGCTCACCAGAGCAGCCCGCAACAAGGACATCAAGCGGGCGCGTCGGGTGGCTGATTCGATTCTCGAGGTTGCCGACGATCTGCTCGCGCGGAATCTCCTGTCCTTCGCATACGCGATCAGCGTTGGCGATCCCGATGGGACTGTGCTCCTGGCTGACGACGTGTCGCAGCGCCACGATTTTGGCTTCGGTCTCAAGGATACCGATGCACGAGGACGAGTGACCTGGGCTCTGCCGCGCCAGGAGATCGCCCCGGGCGTGCCATGGCACGTCTCTGGTTCTCTGCTCGGGCTCGATGCCGCGTTGTCGACGCTCGCGTTGCGGCGCATCTCGAGCGATCGTGTGCTTGAGGCGCCGAAGCTGACGACCAGCGCGCGCGATACGTTCGCGGCGAGCGTCTCATTGATGGATCCGTTGGCGCTGCGCGACACCGACCGCGACGAGATCGCGGTCGCCATCGAGCGGGGCCGGAGCCGGGTGTTGGAGGCCACCGACGCGGCCAAGCTGAATGCCCTGGCCGAGGAGCTGGCGATCGATGGCGCCAGGACGCGCGCGCTTGGCTGGACGCTCGCGCACGAACCGGAGCGTTTGCTGGGGATGCTGTCATTGACGGAACTGCTCGCACTTGGCGGGGGGCGCACTGACGGCCTTCACCCCTGGGGCATGGCGGTCATCGCGACCAACGGGTGCCTGTGTTCGCGGCTGATGCCGCCCGGCGCGTGGCCGACGCTTTCGGGCCGACCGCAGCTCGGGCTCTCGGCGTCGGTGCTGCCCGATCTCAATTTCCGCATCGCAATCTTGCTCAAGGATCTCGGTCTGCCGGCGGCGCTCGCCAAAGTCGTTCTGTCAGCCGCTGTGCAGGACTTCATCGATGAGGCGAGGCCGACCGACGATGGCGATTGGCTGTCGCTGTCGAGAGCGGCTCGTGCGGTGACCCGCGAGCGGATCGAGGACTACGTGGCGGCGGCGACAGCGACGGGCCCGCTGCTGCCGGACGCGGGCGGCTCGCCAGACCAGCCGCGGTGAGTGATGAACGGGCAAACACGAGCGGTTGCGGCGTTGACGCTGGCGGTCGCGGGAATCGTTCTGAACCGCCCGCATGTGGGGGCGCAGGCGGCCGAGGCGGCCATCGCGATTCTCTCGCCTGGCGAGGGGGCCTACTTGAATGGACCGACTCTCCTGCGCGCCCAGGTCAGGCCGGCCGGCGCGGCCACGGGAGTCACGTTCTTCGTGGACGGACGCCAGGTCTGCTCGCTCGCGCGCGAGCCGTTCGAGTGCGATTGGGATGCGGGACCTTCGATCGCCGAGCATCAGGTTCGCGCGGTTGCGACGTTATCCTCGGGAGGCCGCGTGGTTCAGACCATTCGGACCAAGGGCGTCGTGTACAACGAACGTGTCGACGTCGATGTCGTGCAGGTAACGGTCACCGTTGGGGACGGCCGCGGGAAGTTCGTTCCCGGTCTGCCGCAGTCGCAGTTTCACGTGTTCGAGGACAATCGCGCGCAAACCATCACGCACTTCGAGTCAGAGGATGTGCCGCTCGAGCTCCTCGTGGCCATCGACATCAGCGGCAGCATGACGCCCGCCATCCCGAAACTGAAGAAGGCCGTCAAGGAGTTTCTGAGCGAGGTTCCGCCGCAGGATCTCGTCACGCTGCTCGGGTTCAACGACAGCATTTTCACGCTGACGCGAAAGTCGGCGGACCAGGCGGAGCGAGCGAAGGCCGTGGACCGCCTCGCGCCGTGGGGACAGACGGCGCTCTACGACGTGATCCTTCGAGGCCTGGAGATGCTCGGCCGCCGGACGGGCAGGAAGGCGCTGATCGTGTTTACTGACGGCGAAGACCAGGGCAGCCACGCGACGCTGAACGAGGTCGAGCGCCGGCTGCAGTCGAGCGACACGACCTTGTACATGATTGGGCAGGGCCGAGGCGTGACGCTCCTGTCGTTGAAGAAGATCATGGAACGCCTTGCGCTGCCGACCGGTGGCCGCGCGTTGTTCACCGACAGCATCGACGAGCTTCACACGGCGTTTGGCGATCTGCTCGATGAGCTCTCCAATCAGTACCTGCTCGGCTACTCGTCGACCAACGACAAACGCGACGACGCGTGGCGGCGGATCCGCGTGGACGTCGATGGTCACTACGAGATCAGGGCGCGCCAAGGGTATCGGCTGTCATCGACGAGATAGAGCAGGACGGGCGGGAAGCGAAGGGCCGGAGGTCGGACAGCCGCGAAGGACGGGCGGGAACATGAATTGGTGCATCGTCCAAGGGATCGTCTGTATGACGGTGGCAGCCGCTGGGGCAGCCTGGGCAGCGGACCCGGCGCAAACGCCGCAGGAACCGCCTCGATTTCGTGCGTCGGTCGAGGTGACATCGCTCGACGTGAGCGTCGTCGACGATCTGGGAAAACCCATCAAGGCGCTTCGGCCTGAGGACTTCAGCGTTCGAATCGACGGCAATCCGCGCAACGTGATTTCCGCCGAGTGGGTCTCGCTCACCGCCGTCGCGGACGCCCCGCCGCCGCCCCCGCCCCCGGATGGGTACAGCACGAACGAGCAAACGACAGGCGGCCGGCTCATTGTCCTCGTCGTGGACGAACCGAACATCCGGTTCGGCGGCGCGATGGGTATTACGAGGGCCGCCAACGCGTTCGTCGATCGGCTCATGCCGTCCGATCGAATTGCCGTCGCCGGAATCGGGCAGGGCGCCCCGGCGACGCCGTTCACCGCCGATCATCAACGGGTGAAGCAGGCCATCGCCAGGATGACGGGGCAGAAACAGGTTGGCCGCCTGGTGGATCTCGGCCACAACATCGGCCTCGCGGAAGCGATGCAGGTCGAACGCGGCGACGTCGCGCTCCTGCAGGCCATTCAGCAACGCGAGTGCCAGAACGTGGGCGCCGGCCCGGCCATGATGAACTGCTTCCTCGAGGTCGACACCGAAGTCCGTTCCCTGGCGCGCACCTCAACCCATGAAGGTGAAGAGACGACCACAGCGCTCCGCTCACTGCTCGCCGGTCTGCGCGATGTCGAAGGCGCCAAAACCCTGATCTTCGTGTCGGAGGGGTTCGTGCTCACGGACGCCCCGCTTGTGATGGAGCTTGGAACGCTCGCCACGGCGGCGCGGACGAGCCTGTACGTCTTGAGGCTCGACGACTCGGTCTTCGACGCCAGCAACGCGCGCATAACACGTGACCCGGTCGGCGATCGGCGGGCCCGGATCGAAGGGCTCGAGATGCTCGCCGGCGCGGCACGGGGGACGATCTTCGACGTGATCGGACAGCCCGAGCGTCTCTTCGAGCGCATCGAGTCGGAGCTCTCCGGCTATTACCTGGTCGGCGTGGAATCGGATCCAAAGGATCGTGACGGCAAGTCGCATCCGATTCGCGTGGAGGTCCAGCGCCGCGGCGCGCAGGTTCGAGCGAGGCGGCAGCTCCTCATCGCTCCAGCTGATCACGGGGTCGCTCGCACCCGCCATCAGGCAGCGGCCGCGGCGCTCGGCTCGCCGCTCATCGTGTCCGCCCTGCCGATGCGCGTCGCGTCGTTTGCCCTGCAAGGTCCCGAGCTCGACCGGGTGCAGATCTTGATCCACGCCGACATCGGCAACGATTACTCGGCGTCAAAGGTGACGACGATCGCGTACGTGATCAGCGATCAACACGGCAAGGTCGTGGAAGACAGAATGTTCGATGTGCGCCTGTTGCCGGTGATGAACGGGGTCCCCTCGGCGCTGCAGTACAAGACCGGTGCGAGCCTCCCGCCGGGCGACTACACGATGAAGTTCGCTGCGGTCGAAGGCGAACGCATCGGCACGGTGGAGCACATCGTCCACGCCGCGCTGCCGAGGACCGACGCGCTCTCCTTCAGCGAGTTGATGGTTGGCGGACCGCTCGACGTGGGGGAGCTGCTCCAGCCGACCATCGGCTACGAGGTCACGTTCGGCGCGGTCCATGGATACTTCGAGGCGTACGGACCGGCGTCCGCGGACGTCAGCGTCGAATATGAGATCGGCACGGACGCCACGTCGCCCGCGCTCCTGAACGTCGACGTGGCCCCGCGGCGGGCCGGGAACACCCGGGCGATCTTCACGCGCGTCATCCCCGTGCAGCAGCTGCCGCCCGGCAAGTATCTCCTGCGCGCGATCGTGTCGACGAACAACCGATCGGTGAAAACGCTGATGCGCGCGTTCGAGATCGTGCGTCCCAAGGTGCTGATGACGTCCGCGGACGGGCTCGGCACGCCCGCGAGCGACGCCGAGGTCTTTCTGCCCGTGGACGATGCGGCGTTGAACCCGCCGTTCCGTCGCGACCACGCGACCGACAGCGACACGCTCACCGCGTTCCGCGAGCGCACGCCCGCGTCGGTCAAGGACGCGTTCGAGCAGGGGGTGGTATTTCTCGTGGCGGGCGACTATCCCAAGGCCGAAGCGTCGTTCAAGCGCGCGATTCAGCCCGAGATCGACAGCACACCGGCGCTTGCATATCTTGCCGTCGCGTTTGCGGCAGGCGGTCACGATCTGCAGGCGGCGAGCGCATTCCAGACGGCACTCGTCGATGGCGAGGACCTGCCGCAGATCTACGACTGGCTGAGCGGCACGCTGATGCGCAATCACGATTTCGGGGAAGCCCGCGCAATTCTCGAGGAGGCCTCCGCGAAATGGCCGGCCGACGTGCGATTCACCAAGCCGCTCGCCATGCTGTACGCGACGTTTGGGCGCGGCCGCGACGCGGTGCGGACGCTCGAGCGGTATTTGCGCGAACGGTCGGACGACCGCGATGCGTACTTTTTCGCGGTCCAGTGGCTTTACACCGTTCACTCGGCCGGCGCGGTCGTGCATGACCGCGCCGAAGACCTCACGCGCGCGCGGCAGTACGCGTCGGCGTACGAGAGGGCGGCGGGCCCCCAGGCACCGCTTGTCAAGCAGTGGATCAGCTTCCTGGAGGGGGAACGCTAACTCTGAGTGTCGTCGCTTGTGATGGTCGCGAGGGCCTTCCGTCCCCGGGTCGGGCGGCGCGCCGGCGGTTTCTTCGCGGCGGCGCGTTTGGTTGACGCCGCGGCGGCGCGTGGCGGACGCGCGCCAGCTGGCGTTCGTTTCCGTGCTGTCGCGCGGCCGAGCAGCTCCGCTGTCGTGTCCACAGGCACAGGCTCCGGGTTACCGATCGCCTCGACCGGCCCGGGTTCCGTCCACGGCGCGACGGCGCGCGGGACCAGATCCGGCGCATCGACGACCGGTGCGCCTCCGTCCTTCAGGGTTGCGACGGCGAGTGCGGCCTCGGCCAGCTCCGCTTCCGCGATCTCCGCCTCGAGTGCCGGATCGACCTGCGGCAGCCCGTCCAGCGCGACGCCCGCCGCCTGCCGCTGCAAGGCGGTGCCTTGGAACACGCGCAGGCCCCCGCGGCGGTCGCGCTCGATGCGTACGAAACCTTCGCGCTGAAGCGCCTTCAAGAGGTCCATCAGGCCACCAAAGCCGTAGCGACGCTCATCGAACCCGCCAGGCTCATTCGGACCGGCGCTCTCGGCGCGGTACTGTCGAAGAATCTGCTTCACGTTGCGGAGGTACATCGGCCAGCGAGCGTTCTTCGCCGCGGCCAGGATCTTGGAGGCACGCGCCACGCCTTCCGCTGCGCTTTCGGTTGGCGCGTCCGACGGCCGGAGCGCGGGCGCCGCGTCCACGGCGGCTTCGGCTGGAGAATCGGCCGCGGGCGCGGTCTCTGTGTACCCGTCCGTCAGCTCCACCATCACGCTGCGCCCAGCGTGTTTCAGTGAGACGATCCCTTCCTTGGCGAGCTTCTCGACGAAGTCGAGGAAGGAAGACGCACCGTAATTGCGCTCCGAGAACGTCGAGTCGAGCTGCAGCAGCGTGCTCTTGAGCAGACCGGTCTGCGGCGACACCTCCCGGTCCGCGAGGATCTTGAGGGCGCGGCGCACAATCGGGAACGCCTGTGCGATCGGCGTCGTCGACTGCGGGACCGAGGGGCGTCCGCCGCGGGCCGACGGGCGGCGTACGAGGTTCTCGTATGCGATGAACTCGTGACAGTTGCGCTGCAGGATCATGCTCGTGAACGCGCGACCGCCGACGACGAAAACCTTCTTGTCGTACTGTTTGAGCTTCTCGACAAGCGAGAGGAAGTCGCTGTCGCCCCCGACGATCACGTAAGCGTTGATGTGGGGATGGGTGAACGCCATTTCGAGCGCGTCGAGGGCCAGGTTGATGTCGGCGCCGTTCTTGTCGCCGCCCGGCGTCAGGTTGCGCTGTACGAGGCGGATGGCGTGTTGAGTAAGGTGACGGCTGTATTCGCCTGCGCGTGTCCAATCGGCATAGGCGATCTTGGTGACGACCTCGCCGCGCTCCTTCAGCGCCTCGAGGATGGTGCCGACGTCGAAGTGCTCGCCGAGAGTGCTCTTGACGCCGATTTCGATGTTGTCGAAGTCAATGAAAACGGCAATGTTCAAACGATCTTGATGGGCCAAACTTCTGTCCTTCTGGTTTCAGCTTTCAGTAATCAGCTGTCAGCTTTCAGCAATCAGCTTTCGGCTATCAGCGGGCGGTTGACGCCTGCCAAGGCGTGGCCTCGACGCGGGCGCGAGGCGGTTCCTACATTATGCCATCACCGGTGACGGGCGGCTCACCCGCAGACGCTCAGCTCTCGGGGACAGGAGTGAGTAGCTGAGGCGCCTCGGGCGCGGGCCACAGGATTCTCACGAAGCCGCCCCGCTGGAGCAGTTCGCGCCCTTTGCCCCCTCGGCCGGAGACATCGTACTTCGCCGTGCTGATCGTCTGTTCAGCGCCGCGTGTCGTTTCTACGGTGAGGAGATCACGGTCGCCGGTCGACGCGATGAACCCGAGGACGCGGTCGCCGTGACCGAGTTTGATCAAGAGGACCCCCTTCCCGGGGCCGGAGAGGAAGTTCACTTCCTCGGCCTTCGCCAGGATGCCTCGGCCCGCCGCGGTGGCCGCGATCAGCACTTCTCCGCCTGAGAGTCTCGCTACCCCCGTGATCTCCGCTCCCTCCGCAGGTCTCGCGTAGCGCCGGCCCGATCGCGTGCTCGGCTCGACGAGTCCGTCGAACCCGAACCGGAGCGCGTAGCCGTCGCTCGAAACCGCCACGCCATGGACCGGGGCAGCCGCGTCCTCTCCCGCCGGTTTGCCGTTTCCCGCCGTTCGCCCCCGCGACGGCGTTGGCACAATCTGTCCCGCGACCCGGGGGTCCAAGCTCATCGCCGCCACGATCCGCTCGCCGTCCTTCAGCCGGAACTGCTTCTGAATGGGCTCACCGTAGCCTGTCGACGCCGGCACGTCGATGAACCGGCACGTATAGGCGACGCCAAAATTCGAGAAGAACGCGCAGGTCGCGCGCGTGCTGCCCGCAAACGCCGCCAGGACCGCATCGCCTTCGCGCAGCCTGGTCGCGGCCAGATCCTTCACCTCCTTCTGACGCTTCACCCATCCATCGCGCGAGATGATGACGACGTTGTCTTCGTCGACGATGAAGTCGTCGGCGGAGTATTCGGTTTCCCCGGAGTCGCTCTCAATGATGGTCCGGCGCTTGTCGCCGTATCCATTGCTCATGATCTCGAGCTCTTCGCGCACGATCTTCCACCGGCTGTCTTCGTTCTTGAGGAGCGCGTTGATCTGACGGGCGCGCTTGCGCTTGTCGTCGAGCTCCTGGCGAATGACGAGGATCTCGAGCCGCGCCAGACGGTAGATTTTCAGCTCGAGGACCGCGTCCGTCTGCTCGGCATCGAGCTTGAAGCGGGCGATGATCTTCTGAGCGGCATCGGCTTTGCCGTCCGACTTCCGGATGATTCGGATGATCTCGTCGAGCGCGTCGAAGACCGTCTCGAAGCCTTCGAGAATGTGCACGCGCTTCTTGAGGGCCGCGAGCTCGTGCTCGAGCCGCCGGGTGATGACCTCGAGCCGGAAATGGAGGAAGTGCCAGAGGATTTGCTTGAGATCCAGCCGCTCCGGGCGGCCGACGTCTGGATTCTCGGTCGGAACCAGGCACGTCAGGTTGACCGTGAAGTTGGTTTGCAGAGGCGTGTGCTTGAAGAGGTACGCCATGACCATCTTCTCGTCGGCGTCCTTCTTCATCTCGAGGGCAATCCGGACATCGTCGGTCGACACGTCCTTCACATCGAGCAGCTGCGGCAGCTTGCGGCTCGCGACGATTTCGCCAATGCGCTCGACGAGCGCGCTCTTTTCGAGGGTGTACGGGATGCTGTCGATGTAAATCGTCTTGGTCGAGCGCGTCTCTGGGCCGATGTCCCAGGTGCCGCGGAGCCGAATGGAGCCGGCTCCCGTTTGGTAGATGGCTCTCAGCTCTTCCTGGGAGTTCAGAATCTGTCCGCCTGTCGGGAAGTCTGGGCCTTTTATGTGTTTGCAGAGCTGGGCGTTGCCGATGTCTTCATTGTCGAGGAGCCTGACGAGTGCGGTGCAGACCTCGCCGAGATTGTGCGGCGGGATGTTGGTCGCCATGCCGACGGCAATGCCCGTCGTGCCGTTCACGAGCAGATTGGGAATCCGCGCGGGCAGGACCACCGGCTCGGTCTTGGTGCCGTCGTAGTTGGGATGGAAGTGCACGGTCGTCTGCTCGATTTCGGTGAGCATCTCGTCGCTGATGCGCGTGAGCCGGCATTCGGTGTAGCGCATGGCGGCGGCGCTATCGCCGTCGAGAGAGCCGAAATTTCCCGAACCATCGACCAGGGGATAGCGGAGCGAAAAGGGCTGCGCCATCCGGACGAGCGTTTCGTAGAGAGCGGCGTCGCCGTGCGGGTGGTAGCTGCCCATCACGTCGCCGACGACCTTGGCGCATTTGCGATGCTTGGTGTCGGCAGTCAGGCTCTGCTGCCACATCGTGTAGAGAATGCGGCGCTGGACCGGCTTCAGCCCATCACGGACGTCGGGCAGTGCGCGCGAGGTGATGACGGACAGAGCGTAGTTGAGGTAGCGGCTCTGGGCGGCTTCATGGAGCGCGACGTTGTCGGTACTGCCGGCGCCGCCGCCCGCGCCGCCGGGCGGAGCCGCCTCGCTGCCTGGTTCCAGATTGTCGAAGAGCGATCGCTCGCGTGGTTTTCGTTTGGCCACCTATCGGATCCTCTGGGCTTGGGGTCTGGTGCGAATATCTTAAGTCGGGATTCGCGGTTCGGACCGGGTCGGGTGGGTCGAGTGGCGTCGGGTAGGTCCAGTCGGTCGGGGATACGAGATTGGGATTAGGGATCAGGGCGCGGGCTAACAGCCATTCGCGCGCCGATCGCGCGCGCTCAGCGTGCGATGGGGTTGGTCGAGTCTCGGCGCCAGTCTTGCCATGACCCGACGTAGACTCGCGCGGGAATGCCGACCGCCTGCGCCGCCCAGTACATCAAGCTGGCGCGCATGCCAACCGCGCAGTACGTCACCGCCTCCTGGCCAGGGCCGACGCCGGCGCGAGCGAGCAGTGCTTGGATCTCGTCTTTTGTCTTGAACTTCAGCATCTGCCCATCGGCGAACAGATCCTGCCAGAGGATCAATGTCGCGCCAGGCAGGTGGCCGTTGGCCCATTCGCCAGTCGTGCGCACGTCGAGGAGTCGAATCGAACGTGATTCGAGACGACTCCGCACCCATGCGGCATCGACAATGACGTCCGGAGCTGGTTTCACGGTCAAGGTGCCGGATGCCGCGGGCGGCGGATCGGTGGTGGTTGGCCGTTTCTCGGCCTGCCAGCGCTTGATGTTGCCGTCGAGCATGGACACATCCGCCCCGTGGCCGATTGCGGCCAGCGTCATGTACACCCAACCGGTCGTCATGGGGCTGTCGCCGTAGAGCACGATGTGGGTGTTGTCTGCCGCGCCGGCTCTGCCGAGCGTTCGTGCGAGCGTCTCGGGCGTGTGAAGGCGGTGATCGGCGCCGACAGTGTCCATATGCTCGATGAAACGGGCGCCAGGGACGTGGGCGCGGTCGTACTCTTTGCGGTCGCCCGTGCAGATGATGCGCACCTGGGTATCGTTCAGGTGGGCCTGGAGCCAGTCGGTGGAGACGATGGGTTCGGCGGTCGCAGCGGCCAAGAAGGCGAGAACCGGCAGCATTCGGGTGTCTCCTTCGGCCTTGTAGACGAGAGGAGGGGCCCCGGGGTTGCAAGAGCCCCCTTCCTGACTTCCTTCCTTCTCATTTGATGAATAGCATTTCGCGATACGTCGCGAGCGGCCAGCTCTCATGCGGCATCATGAGCTCGATCTGGTCGCCTGTCTCGCGAAGAGCGGCCATCGCCGGGATCACGATGTCCCTGAAGTGCTTCGCGTGCTTCTCGGCGCTGCCATTGCCTTCATGGCCGAGCACTTTCGCCAGCTTGTCGGATCGCTCTTTGAGTCGATCGATCAGCTTCGCCAACTGGTCGAGCACCTTCTTGCCCTCGACGGATCGGGCGCCAGCCGATTTGACAGCGCTGACGCTCTGAGCCACCTGCCGCTGGTAGTCGAGGGCGGCGGGCAGAATGTACCGGTTCGCCATCAAGACCATCAGCTGTCCTTCGACGTTGACGGTCTTGTTGTAGGTCTCGAGCATGATCTCGTAGCGGGCATGCACCTCCCGCGCGTTCAGGACCTTGTATTTTTCAAAAACGGTCACTGTGTCTTTCGAGACCAGCTCGGGGAGCGCGTCGACGGTGTTCTTGAGGTTCAGCAAGCCACGTTTGGCCGCCTCCTTTTCCCACTCCTTCGAGTAGTTGTTCCCGTTGAAGATGATCCGCTTGTTAGCCCTGATCACCTTCGGGAGCAGGTCGGCGACGGCGTTCTCGAGCGATTTGCCGCTTGTCGTCGCCTTCTCGAGCTCCGATGCCATGAAGTCGAGCGACTCGGTGACGGCGACGTTCAGCGCGATGTTCGGGTACGCGATGCTCTGGTTCGAGGAGACCGCGCGGAACTCGAACTTGTTTCCCGTGAAGGCGAACGGGCTCGTGCGGTTGCGATCGCCCGCATCGCGCGGCAACTTCGGCAGCACGAGGACACCGGTGTCCAGGACACCGCCGTGCTTGGTCGACTTGGCGCCGCCCTTTTCTATCTGATCGAAGATGTCCGTCAGCATGTCGCCCAGGAAGATCGAGATAATCGCCGGCGGCGCTTCATTCGCCCCGAGGCGGTGATCGTTGCCGGCGCTGGCAATGCTCGCCCGGAGCAATCCCTGCCATGTGTTGACCGCACGAACGACGGCCGTGCAGAACACCAGGAACTGCATGTTGTCATGCGGGTTCGCGCCGGGGCTCAGCAGGTTGTGCCCTTCGTCGTCGCTCATCGACCAGTTGAGGTGTTTGCCGGAGCCGTTCACGCCGGCGAAGGGCTTCTCGTGGAGCAGGCACGCGAGGCCGAACTTCGGCGCCATGCGCTTGAGGGTCTCCATCACCATCATCTGATGATCGGTCGCGACGTTCGCGTTCTCGAAGACCGGCGCGATTTCGTACTGACTCGGCGCGACTTCGTTATGGCGTGTTTTGACCGGGACGCCTATCCTGTAGAGCTCGCTCTCGCTCTCGGACATGAACGCCATGACGCGGTCGGGGATCGTGCCGAAGTACTGATCCTCCAGCTCTTGTCCTTTCGGGGGCTTCGCGCCGAACAGCGTGCGCCCCGCGTTGATGAGATCGGGCCGCGAGAGATAGAAGTAGCGATCGATGAGGAAATACTCCTGCTCGGGGCCGCATGTTGTCGTCACCCGTTCGGCGGTCGACCCGAAGAGTTTGAGCACGCGCAACGCATGCTTCGACAGCGCTTCAATCGAGCGGAGAAGCGGGGTTTTCTTGTCAAGCGCTTCGCCGGTCCAGCTCACGAACGCGGTCGGAATGACGAGCGTTACGGAGCCGCCGCTCTTGAGCAGCCAGGGCGCAGATGTCGGATCCCAGGCGGTGTAGCCCCGCGCCTCGAAGGTACTGCGCATGCCGCCAGACGGAAAGCTCGACGCATCGGGCTCGCCCTTGATCAGTTCCTTACCCGAGAACTCCGCGACGGCCTTGCCGTCGGAGGTCGGTGTCAGGAACGAATCGTGCTTTTCCGCGGTGATGCCCGTGAGCGGCTGGAACCAATGCGTGTAATGCGTTGCGCCATGCTCGACCGCCCACTCCTTCATCGCCTTGGCGATGGCGTCGGCGGCGGAGACATCCAACGCTTCCCCGTAGGTGATCGTTCGCCGCAGCGCATGGTACGCGGCCTTGGGCAGGCGCTTCTGCTGAACGTCGTCGTTGAAGACGAGACTGCCGAACGCCGTTTCGCGCGCCTCACGCGCTCGCGTCGAATCGGTCACCGACCAGTCGCGAATCGCGCTGATCGCTTCGCCTAGCACTGCAGACCCCATTGTCGACTCCCCCTTTGGCACCAGACGCTCGGAACACGTTCATTGAACTTGGAAATTGGGACGGGTATCCGGTCGGGTTGTTGCCATGCATTATGCTTGGAATAGTGTCATCTTGGCAAGATTTCTGATACAAAGATGTGACAAATGGCCGATTCAGTGTAAAGTGGCATCAAAATCGTGCTCGATCGGCAGGTCATCGCGAGCGGACCGACTGCCAGCCCAGCAGGACGAGGAACTCCGCCAGCACCATCGCCGTGGCGCCCCAGATGTCGACGCCGGCCACGTGAAACGCGGGCACCAGCAGCCGGTCGTCGAGAGCCTCCCGCCCGGTGCGGGCACCCCGCTGAGGATCCCGGGTCTCCAGCCCGGTGCGCGTGCCGCGCTGCGGCCCCCGGGCAATCGCCTTTTCGGTCAAGGTTGACGGGTCGAGCAATTCATCAAGATCGATGTCAAGGATGCGGGCGACCTCGCCGTCAGATGGTTTAAAGGTGGGCTTGTGATCCAGGGTTCCAACGATCGGGTGTAGACGAAAGCCGCTGACAGGAATGTCGAGCGGCGTCAGGGCGCCGAGCACCATCACCGCATGGCGCAGCAGCCCGACTTCTTCTTCTGCTTCACGGAGCGCCGCCTGTACGACCGTTTCCCCGGGATCGACCACGCCGCCTGGCAGCGACACCTGACCGCCATGCCGTAGCCGATCGGCGCGGACCGTGAGGATGATGTGAGCAGGGAGAGACGAATACGTCGCCTGAGTCGTGCGGGTGGAGTCGGGGAAGACAAGGATGAGGCCGGCAGCCGGCCTCACGGTCGCGGGGTCGAACCCGGCAGGCCATTGGCGGCGCGGCCGGGGCGCAAGCGCGACATGAGCGTTCTCTCCCGGGAGCGCCGTCGCGAGGCCAAGCTGGAGGCGCGCGATGACGTCGTCGAAACGCAACTCTCTTCCCCCGGTGCTGTTTGAGGTTACGGATTTGGTACGACCGTCATCGGGCCGCACGAGGTCTGCGGGGAAGGATATGAGCTCGATGTGATGGCGCGGAGGAGCTCCGATGCCATGAACGCATACCCGGCGTCGTTGGGGTGCATGCCATCGGAGGAATAGTTTGAAGGCACGTAGCTGCGCCCGTCGCACATCAAGTCCACAATCGTCGCGCCCTGTCCAATGAGCGGGTTGACGACCTGCGTGGTCATGCCGACCGCCGCGCGCTGGGCCGCCTGTCGCTTCTGAAGCGAGTCGCCGGCCATGTAAGGGAGTCCCGCCATGTTCGGCACGTTGAGGACGATGACGCGGGCGGAGGGCGCGAGGTTGCGGATGCCGCTGAGGAGCGTCGTGTAGTCGGCGCCGAACGCGCGGATCTGGGCGTCGATGAACCCCAGCGGATCGTTGCCGCCAGCGCCGCCGCCGAGCGCGGCCGTAATGACGTTGACATCGTTCCCGCCGGCGAAGATCGTGACGAGGGTCGAGTTGGTCAGCAC
>Ga0306922_10000907_pt1 | contig 25642 bp, 21 predicted proteins | sample sta12Cox44000082_FD_203758 | JGI IMG/M metagenome (GOLD analysis project Ga0306922, IMG submission 203758) | Lab enrichment of tropical soil microbial communities from Luquillo Experimental Forest, Puerto Rico - statoxic.12C.oxic.44.000.082 (v2)... | ecosystem: Environmental > Terrestrial >... | reverse complement strand
GCTGTTTATCGTCAACCCGTTGGGCAGTCCCGTCGCTCCGTAACTGGTCGGACTGTTCGTCGCTGTGATCTGATAGGAGAACGCATTCCCGACCGTCCCATTGGCCGTGGTCGCGCTTGTGATCAGCGGCGCCGAGTTCCCACCCGTATATGTCCAATTCAGGATGTTTTGGATTGCCGTCAATCCACCGGTGCCGCCCGTAAAACCAACAAAGGCCGCACTGCCTCCCACGATTGTCGGAATATCAACCTGCCACGTCTTCGAGAACGAAGCATTGGTATTGGTATCCATTATGGTCATAGCGAGGTTTGTGCTGTCGTACGTCATGTGAACGTGGAAAACGTGGCCACTGTGCAGGTTCACTCCCGAACTGGTCATCTCTAGCTCTGGCAATGTCGGCGAAGCGCCGTTCGTGTACATCCCAGTGGAATCGTCGCCTTCTCCATCATAGAGGTCGAACTTTACTGCAACGCTGCGGCCGATCCCGGGAGGTCCAGTCGTTTCATCCGGTCCGTAGCCCAGCCCACCTCCGGGTGGGCCAACAGCAGAGGTACTGTTTTCTTGAATTGTAAACGTGAATCCATCTGCTGTAGACGTAAAAGCGGGTGTGACCTGAAAATTGAAGTCTGTGGTAAAAGTCTGGATAACGGCCGCCGTTTGATACCAGGCAGCAGTCGCTTCGCCAGTTCCGCCATCGGTGAGCTCTAGGAAGGTACCGTTTAGCTTGGCACCGCCGATAAGTTCCATTGTCGCGCCCGAAAACCCATTGCTGAAGTCGATCAGCGACGTGCCCGCCGAAATGATGGTGTACACTCGGGTGGTAACTGGGCTGTTACTCAACCCGCTTGCAGCAGCGATTGCAGACAGAGTTTCGGTGGTTCCAACGGACACGGGCCCTGTATATTTTGTACTGGACGTTGTTGGTGTTGAGCCGTCTGTTGTGTAATAAATAGAAGCGTTCGGTGTGGTCGTACTCATGGTCACAGGCTGGGGCGCATTGTAAATTCCCGCCGGCGGGGAAAACGATGGGGCGGCCGCCTGAGTCACGAGTGTGTAAGTCGCGCTGGCCACTGGGCTCGCGAGTAACCCCGTTCCCCCCGCTATCGCATTTACCGTGGTCGTCGTTGTCAGTGTAAAAGGACCAATGTATTGAGTCGAAGCTGTCGTGGGCGTGGTTCCATCCGTCGTATAATAAATGGTTACGCCAGCCGTACCATCTGTGATCGTTACTTGGATGTTCGGATTGAAACTCTGGCTCCCCGGGCTGATTGAAGGTGTTGCCGCTTGAGTGAGTCCACTGAGCAAGCCAAAAACGCTGAGTTGAGACTCGGAACCTACATAGACCTTTCCATTAACTACCGTCGGGACGATAAACTTGACTGAATTTCCGGGATTGTCGTCTCGAGACGAGCTCTGATTACTCGAGTACAATACCGTGCTCACGTTAGTGGCATCAAAGGCCCACAGAGTTTCTCGACCTTGGGTCTTGTAATTGTCCGTTTGTAAAGCCCAGACAATTCCATTCGTTGTGCCATTCGCGGAGACAACTGGGGTCGGGCTATACCCATCCGCTTCTTGCGGGCCAATGGAACTTGGGCTGGAAGAAGTGAACGCTCCATTTGCATATTTAAAAGCCATCAAGTTATTGTTATTCGGCCAGATATATACATTGCCATTCCAATACGCCGGCGCTCCCCATAATCCGTTTATGACTGCCGATGTGCCTGGATCGGTATTGTTGTTGGGATTGTAGCCACCAAGGTTCTCGCGATTCAGCACATAGACAATGCCCGACTTCCCGACTTGGACCAGTTGGTCCGGTGGCAGTAGTACCACTCCTCCCGAAGTTTGATCCAGGTCGTTAGCGTTCAGACTCGCCTGGGCGAGCGGTGTGAAATCATCGCCGACCGTGGTGTTGCCCGAAATCATGGTGGGCGCGCCATTCGCTAAATCCAGTTTGATGATCGAATCAGCGTAGTCCATGGAATTTGTGTAGTTCGGCGCCACCGCATCAAAAGTGCCGTTTCCCGTGGTGGTAAAGATCCGGCCGTAAGGTTTTCCTTGAGGTATATCAGCGGCTAGTCCCGTGCCACCCATCCAGATACCACCGGCCACGCCATTCGGAGTTGAGCACCAGGCGCCAGTCTGTTGGAGAGTAGACGCACTGTAGGCCAGAATCCATCCGTGCCATGGCCCTTGGTCCCCGTGTGCGCCGAAACCGATATACACAATGCCATTCAAAAGAAGAAGACTAGCCCGGTTGTTCTGCCATTTGGAGTCCCAATTGAGCGCTCCCCCCGAACTTCCATTCCCGTTTCCCGGAACGGAGGCAGAAAGTGTGACAGGTCCAGCAAATTTTTCTGCGCCAGTGGTGATATCCAAGGCGTGCAGCCTCTGGTAAAACAACGTATCGGGAGCATAACCATTAACAGTATTGATGTTAGTCGATTTTGCGACTACATAAATCGTTTTTGTAGATGGATCGATTACGGGCGTGCTGGTAATGCCGATTTCGGGAATTATATCCGGAGGATCGGAATATAAGTCAGCCGACGGCACGGTTTTTTCCCCCGCGCCGAGTAGCGAAACCTTCCATAAAGGATTCGCGTTCACTCCGGTATTATTGTCCGCGTCGAACGCGTATACGCTGTCGTGCTCCGTTACGATGAAGACGACGTTGTGCGTTGTGCCTGCCTGGGGCGTTCCGGCTCCCATCGTCACTCCCGCCATGTAGAGGGGTTCTGCATAAATCCAACCATCTACTGGTGCGGAGAACAGTTTCCCGAATGTGTTTGTGCTCACATTGGAGGGCGTCAAAATCGTTTCGTTGGTGTTCGCTCCCGTCCGCGCAATGTCATAATGCTGTGTCGTCACGCTAGTTTGTGCTTGGGACGCTATGCCATAGAATGCCAGCAGCCCCGTAGCGATGAGAGCGCGCTTCATGACTTGTGACCACACGAGCCGATACCGCTCACTTGGATTTGCAGTAAATTCGTAATCGGGTCTAATCAATTGACTCGAGAAATTGATCAAAACTCCGAATGAGGCACGGATTCCTAAAAGGCGGAGAGTATACATCCCCCGCTCAGGTTCCAGCAATAAGTTTTTAGCACTCGAAAACTTGGCCTTGCCGTATAGTTTCTCGATGAGTTTCTAATCGCCTTTGTCACAAACCGTGCGGATAGCTATGAGCCTAAACATCAAGAACAAAGAAGCGCACAAATTGGCAAGTCAGCCAGCGAAATTAACAGGCGAAAGCCTGACCGAAGCCGTGACAAAAGCAGTTCGCGAGAGCTTGGGCAGACTTCGCTCTCAGCGCGAGTCTGGGCTTGCGGGTCGTCTTGTCAGGATTGGCAAGGATTGCGCCATACACTTGAAGGTGCCCTCTCGATCAGCAGACCACCATGATCTCCTTTGCGATGGGAAGGGCCTTCCGAAATGATCGTCGATACCTCGGCGCTCATTGCCATATTGCGGGATGAGGATGATGCGACGGCATACGCAAGGGCGATTGCGAACGCCGCGATTAGGCGTATTTCTGCCGTCACCCACGTCGATACTGCAGCAGTCATTGACGCTAGCCGTGATCCTATCGCAAGCCGCCGTTTTGAAGATCTCTTGCATGAGGCACGATTTGCTATCCAGCCAGTCACAGAAGTCTAGGCACGCATTGCACGTGCTGACCTTGCTCCAATGATTTAGTCCAGCCAAAGCGTAGCTTCTCCGAGTATAAAAAGAGAGGAGAAGCGACATGCGGAAGAGTCGGTTTAACGAAGAACAGATCGTGGCGGTGTTGAAGGAGGCCGACGCCGGCGTACCTATCGGTGAGATGTGTCGGCGCCTGGGTGTGAGCGAGGGAACATTTTATCGGTGGAAGGCGAAGTATGGTGGGCTGGAAAAGAACGAAGCGCGCCGGTTGAAAACTTTGGAAGAAGAGAACGGACGGCTGAAAAAGATCGTGGCGCAGCAGGCCTTGGATATCGATGCCCTGAAGGCGGTGCTCTCAAAAAAGTGTTAGGCCCACAGGCGAGGCGGGAGGCAGTGCGTGTCGCTCGCGAGGAAGGAAAGTTATCCGAGCGGCGCGCTTGTGGGCTGCTGGGCGTTGCGCGAGGCAGCGTGCGGTATGAACGGCGTCAGCGCGACGATCGGGCGTTGCGAGCGCACATGAAGGAGCTGGCTGCCAAACGACCCCGATTCGGATACCGGCGGCCATATGTGCTGCTGCGCCGAGAAAAGCAGGAAGACGGCACGATGCGCTGCAGGCAGCCAACGCGGCGGTCAAATACAAAGAAAGTATCTTCCAGATACTCTACCGACGCTATGTCCCGCGTCTGGGACACAATCAAACGATTGGGGTGATTGCCATCGCCTTTGTCGGCTCGTCTGGAAGATTCTGAACCGAGGAGTTCGTTATGAGGAACGCGGGCCCAGTGTTAGCCAAAGGTCACGACACCAACGCGCCGCACGAATGATCCGTGAACTCCGAAACCTCGGCTATAGCGTCGAACTGAGCAATCCCCAACCACCCGTTCCAGCTTGAGCGATGGTTTTTCGACCCTGCCTTGCACAAAAAATCGAGGCTCGACACCGGCGGAGCGACGAAACTGGTGAGATGGAATCTACGAGCAGATCCGAGAAGTAACTTTTTTGCAAGGCAGCTTGAGTATCGAGCGGCTGTGCCAGTTGATTCCGATCAGTCGCCGGAGTTGGGCCCAAAAAGTTGTGCTACTCTTGGGGGTCACCTCAAACAGCGAGTCCAACTTGCGTCCACGAGCGAACGTGGAAAAGTTCTGAATCGGCCCGTCTCCTGCTTCCCTGCCTGGGACCCGTGCAGAACAATCCCTTACGACGTCGCGGAAAATGCCGCCTTGAAGAAGTCTGCCTTAGAAAGGCACAATCATCCCCAACGGTGACTGATCTCGGATAGGAATTTACCGCCTGGCCAGAAACGGAATGCTGTGATCGGGGCGGGCAAGACGTCCTTACGAGGAGATTTGCTTTCTGCGGTGACGGGGGCATCGTCGAAGCTTTCGTGATGCGGCTGCCAGGAGATCCGACTCAATGTTGTTCGACTCGACTGCCTATGTCGTTTTCCTGCCGCTCGTAGCGATTCTGTACTGGCGCCTGCCGTTCCGTGCCCAGAATGGCCTGTTGCTCGCAGCAAGCTATTTTTTTTATGGCTGGTGGGACTGGCGATTTCTCTTCTTGATGGCTGGTTCGACTCTGGTGGACTATTGGGTCGCCAGAAAAATCGGAAGCTCCTCGAACGAAGGCGTTCGTCGCTGCTTTCTCATTCTTTCTCTGGTGTTGAATTTCACATTTCTAGGTGTGTTCAAATATTTCAACTTCTTTATCGATTCCTTTGCGCAAGTCACCGCGTTGTTTGGCCTCAAGAGCATTCCGGTGAGCGTATGGCACATTCTGCTGCCTCCGGGAATCTCGTTTTATACTTTCCAGGAAGTCGCGTACATCGTTGATGTGTATCAGCGCAAGCTCAAGCCCTCCGATTCCCTGATCGATTACGCCCTTTTCATCAGCTTGTTTCCCCATCTCATTGCCGGTCCAATTCAGCGGCCATCGCATTTATTGCCACAGGTACGACATCCTCGCGCCTGGAACCCAGCCAAAGCTTTTGACGGACTGATGTTGATCCTGGAGGGTTTATTTCGAAAGGTGGTGATCGCGGACAACTGCGCACTCGTTGCCAATGCGGCGTACGGGGGACACTTTGGACAACCGGACGCCATAACCGTATTGCTCGGCACATATGCATTTGCCTGGCAGATTTATGGCGACTTTAGCGGCTACAGCAGCATCGCTCGGGGCAGCGCGCAGATTTTAGGTTTTCACTTCATGGTCAATTTCCGGCAACCGTATCTGGCGCAAAGCCTCCAGGAGTTCTGGCGAAGGTGGCACATTAGCCTCAGTTCCTGGCTGCGCGACTACCTTTATATCCCTCTCGGTGGCAACCGGCAGGGCAAATGGCGCACGTACTTGAATCTCATGATTACAATGTTGCTGGGCGGCCTATGGCATGGAGCCAATTGGACATTCGTCGTTTGGGGAGGAATTCACGGGACGGGCTTGGCGGTCGAACGATTGTTCACGGGCAACCGTGACCTGAGCGGATCAAGGTCTTTCTGGGCCCGGTGGAGTCGGCGCGTTTTCGTATTTCACGTGGTCTGTCTGGGGTGGGTCTTCTTCCGCATAACGTCATTTCGCGGCGCATGGGAGCAGTTGGCTATCCTCGCTCATTGGCGGTGGATGCCTGTATACGGAATTGCCTTGCAGTTTCTTGCCTTGTGCGCACTTATGCTTTTTCTGTTGGACCTGCAGCTCGAAAGTGCAAATGGGGAGTACATCTTCGCCTTCCGATCTTACCCAGGTCGTGTCGCAGCCGGCTTTGTGTTATGTGTTTTAGCAACTCTTCTAGGAGCCAATCAGGTCAATGCATTCCTTTATTTCCAGTTCTGAATCTCGCGATTCGGAAAGCCGGGCGGCCAGGCACGCCATGGTCGTCCTGCTAGTAGCGGTTCTTTGCTATTGCGGACTCCTGGAGTTCTTCAGTCGGGTGGCCCTGAATCGTATTAGTCGCACCCAACACCGCATTTCCGAGGATTATCGAGCTGCAAAAAGTTTGCGAGGCGCCGAACCGGGTGATGCACCGACAATGCTCGTGGTTGGAAACTCCTTGCTGCTGGTCGGCGTGGATCGACCGCTGCTGGCAAAGCGGCTCGCGTCAAATTACTTGGTGGCTGTGCTGCCGGTTGAAAACACGCAGTTTGAGGACTGGTATTTTGGCTTGCGGCGGCTCTATGCAGAGGGATCGAGACCATCGACTATTGTCGTGTGCCTTTCGACCCAGCAAATGATTTCGAATTCAACCTACGGAGAGTACTTCGCTCACTACCTGATGCGGACTGCCGATCTGCTCGTAGTGAAAAGGGCGGTAGGGCTAGACAACACCGTAACTAGCAACTATTTCTTCGCTCACTGGAGCGCCTGGTTGGGGAGCCGGGCGGAGACCCGGAACTGGCTCATACATAAGCTTATGCCCAACCTAGGTCAACTGACCCAGTACTTTCCGGCGAAACCTTCGTCCATGCCTCAGCCAAGTGACGTAGTCGAGCGTGCCTTAATCCATTTGCGGGTGCTCAAGGATCTCTCGACCAGCTACGGATCAACGTTTGTTGCGGTTGTGCCGCCCACACTGGACGCAAACGACGCACAGACCGAAGTGCAGGACGCCGCGGCAAGGGTGGGGATCGCGGTTCTGATTCCCTTGCGGCCGAAAGAAACCAGCCTTGCTGATTACAATAGCGACGGGTTCCACCTCAATCCAAAAGGCGCGGTGCGGTTCACCGAACGCTTGAGCGTTGCGCTTCGAAATTTGGGCCACACCGAGTTACCCGACCAAGTCACGATGAGCCAAAGGCTGAATGGGCGCGGCTTCGGTTCTGCGAATGACAGGAATAAAGTCCCGGATGGCAAAATTGAAAATCGGGGAAACGCCTTGTGAGTCTTTCTACCGCGCCAACTCTGGTCGATCAGCTGAAAGCTAATCGTCAAGCGGCTTGGCCCTACCTTGGCATTTTCGCGGTTTTTCTGTTGCTGACTGTCTTCACGCGCAGCGCGTTCCTGGGTGATACGATCTTCTATGTTTCGGACATCAACGCGAGTCTAGCTTGTCCTTCACTAGGGCAGTGTCCTACCGTTTGGGACGCCGGACACTTGCTGTGGCGTCCAGCGGGACATTGGCTGCTCCGGCCTTTGCTCCCGCTGCTGAGTTACGTCGTAGGTCGGAATCTGGCGATGGCGACGACACTGCTTTTGGTTTCCATGAGCAGCCTTGCCACGCTCATCGCGGCGCTTTTGGCTTACGCCATCATCTTCAAGGAGACCGGCAATCTGCGGATATCGCTGTTTCTAAGTGTGGTTTTTCTGTGTGCGAACACAAATCTGTACGGATTGCATTCAGGAACCTCATACTCCTCTGGGCTGGCGTGCCTGATGGCGGCGGTGTGGTGTTCACAAAGGGCAAGACATGATGGAATGCTCCGCTATGCGGCGCTCGCCGGTATGTGGGAAGCGCTGGCGGTGGGCTTTTGGCTTCCCTACATCGTGGCGCTCCCGGCACTCTTGCTTTGGACCCTGTTCGCCTGTCTGGGCCGGCGGGTTGAAACGGGAACCGCGCTACTGTTAATGACGATGTTGGCGGGACTCGCGTTGTTTGGGCTGGGAAGCTACTTCGCGGGAGTCCGGTCCGTCGCGGAACTGCGCGCTTGGGTTGGAAACAGTGGACACGGGATGAGCCAGACCCACAATCTTATTCGCGCAGTTTGGGGTTTACCGAGATCCTTTCTGGAGTTGGGTCAGTTTGGTGTCAGAATCAAGCAGTTTCTTTTCAAGGACCCCTATGCCAGGGTGAGCTTAGGCGAACTTTTTAGCCAGGCCGTCTGGAAAATTATTGTGTTCTATCTTGCTCTTCTCGGCCTAGTTTCCCTTGGCCTTACGGACAAAGGCAAGCAAACACTAGCAATTTTTGCCGTCGCCCTGGCGGGTGACGTCCTGTTGGCTGCGGTGTTCGAGGCCGGCAGTCCGGAACGTTATTTGCCGATTTATCCTTTTCTGTTCCTGGCAGTAGCGGCTTGCATCGTTACCCGTCAGACGCCACGAGCGGCGCGAATCGCAGTGAGCGCTGTGTGTTTCCTGATGATCGCTAATTTGATTTCTGCGTCGGCGATTCGCATCCATAACGAAGAGGAAAAGGCGGTTCGGCGGGTCAAGCCGCTGCTTCCCCTTCCGCCTCACAGCCTGATTTTCGTTGTTGGAGATGACAGCGTCGCGCACCTTCGGCTGAATGCGCCACTCCATGAAATCAACCAAGCCAATTTTGAAACCGCGGGTCTGTATACACCGATGATACGAACAGCTTTGTGGAAATACGACTTCGCGAGCAGGGTTCTGGCGGCGTGGAAACAAGGCGGAAGTATCTGGATAACAACGCGTGTACGGGCGATGCAGCCGCGACGAGAGTGGAATTGGGTTGAAGGCGACGATCCCAATATCATGTGGAGAGATATCGTCGAATTTTTTAAGGCCTTCGAATTCAGTCAAGATCCATCAGGCGAGGACGGATTTACCCTGCTTCCGCAGTCCGTCCACAATCAAGACCAACTCCAATTGTTCGCCAATTCGACCGTGAACTGAGCATGCTTCCCGAGGAAGGCGTCGTGCAAGACGACCGAGAGCGCTTCGATAACAGACTTCCTCGAACTACGCCGGCAATCTAGCTGGCCGGACCGACGAGTCCAACTGCTGCTCCAACCGGTTCCGACTTTGGCGGCACTCTCCGAGTCGATTGCGAGACCCTCCGCTCGTTCTTGACAATCCGCAGCAAAGCAGTGGTGTACCCAACCAGGCAGTAGGGAAACAAGTGGTAGGCTAGGCTGAGGAAAACAGAACCTACTAGGAAAGCGGCGAGGCTCGCCTCGAGGGCTGTGGCGAACAGCCGGAAAGTCCTACGCGTATGGCGGACTCTCCTAATCTGTCTGAGGTTGGCAATCGCACGCCAGAACACGAGCGAGTACAGCAAGAATGCCGGAATGCCACCTTCGGCACTGACCTGTGTAAAGGAGTTGTGCGTGACATGCCATACTCCCGAGACAATAACAAAGTTTCCCGGTCCAACTCCCAATATCGGATGCTGCGCAGTTACTTCGAGGCTTCTCAGCAGAAGCTGTTTGCGTTGACGTGCTGATTCCGAGGCTTCCGTACCATGGCTCCTCACGCCTTCGTCTACACTCGTATGCACAAATCGTTGCCTCAGAGCGCTCCCAGCGTATAGCCACAGAGCGCCTAGCACGACAGGAACGGCCAGAAGAAGCCAAGCGCGGCGGCTCCTAACACCGAGATGCCAAACGCATACCAAGACAGCAACACCAAGGGCCAACGCGCCAGCGCGCGACGCGGTGAGCATCACTGCATAGAGCATCGCCAGCATAGCGAGCACCCACGTAATCTTTTGCCAATAGTCTCGCGTGGTTAAAGCGATCGCCAAGCAAAGCGGTAAACTCAAGTCGATCAGGACGGCAAGGTCATTCGGATCTCCCCACATACTGTGAAGAGCGCCTTGCAAGCGCTCCCCGACTCGGCCGGCTTGGACAATACTCGCAATCGCAACCGTAGCAATGGACGCCGCTTGCACGATCATGATCCAGCGCAGGCGCTTTAAGGACCGGACCGTTGCATGAATAACGATGACCAGCGGCAGAACCTTCGAAAAACCAAGCATTACGTCGATGGCACCGCCTTTCCAAACTGGAGAAAACGGCACGCTCAGCCAGAGTTGCAGGATGAGCAGAGCCAAGAAAATGATTTCCCACGGCAGGTGCCAGCGAATCTTACCGTAGGAGAGAATCAATGCGACCAAGATCAGGGCGCCAGCGATCTTTGCCACTGGGACGAACGCCAAGCCTGGTATCCAGTCTTCTGGCCGTGCAAAGTACACGAAGATGAAGAGCAGGAGCCCGAAGTAAGCGAAAGCCAACGGTTCTTGGCGAACCGCCCGATTGCGCGCTGGTTTTTCAGGGTGTAGCACCGTCTTTTTTTAGAGACCTCGACCCGGCGGGACGAGAACCGATTTGTCGCTAGGCCTCATCCGCGCACCCACACTTGTCGACGGCCGGTCGCGAAATACCAGAAGGCCACAACCGCGGCGCTATTCAGAAGAACGAACGCCAAAGACAGATGACTCAGGCGAGAGGTGATTCCGGTGGGCACCGGTACAAAAGCCAGGGCCCCCAAGCAGCAGACTCCAGTTGCCGCAGCGAGTGGGAGCCGATACACGAAGCCGTGCAGGAATGCCGAAGCCACGATCATCGTAATCAAAGCGAACGGCACTGCCAGACGAAGCAGCTTGTGGCTCAAGAATTCAAATCGGAGCCGATTATCAGCGGTGAGCAGCCATGGAGCGAGGCGAAGAAGCTGATAATTTCCAAAGAGAGTTCGCACCTTGCGGCGAAACTCCTGATGGACCTCCGCTGGCAAGTTGTCCCAGGCTAAGGCCCGTGGTTCGAAGATCACCCGAGACCCGCGCCGTGCGATGGTCATGGGGATGAAAACGTCGTCCAAAATGAGACCCGGGGGAAGATGGGGAACAAGACTCCGGCGAGCTGCGTAGAGTGCGCCCGTCGCGCCCACGGTTGAATCGGCAGCGCTTTCCCAATAGCGCAGGAGCTTTTCCATTTTCCAGTAAGAGGTTACTCCCTGGGTGGAGTTTGCCTGTCCTGCATCCAAAATCAACTCGCCGCTGACGCATCCGACGCTCAAATCCGCAAAGTTTTCGACCAGCATTCTAACGGAATCGGGACTGACGCTCTGACGGGTATCCATGAACACAACGATTTCTCCGCCGGCGACTTCGAGAGCGGCATTGAGTGACTCCGCTTTTCCGCAGTGAACCGGAGAAAGAATCGACCGGATTCGAGAATCTGCGTATTTTCGAAGAATTTCGTTGGTCTGGTCGGTCGAGCCGTCGGAGACCACAATGGTGTCGATCAACTCGCGCGGATAGTGGAGTTCCTGAAGGTTGAGCAGTTTGTTTTCGATGTGGCTGGCCTCGTTCCTGGCGGCAATCAGGATGGATACCTTTGGGAAGAACGGCGTCGGCCTCACAGGACAAGGAGAGAGCCGGAAGCGCAGCAACAACCAACCGGGATAAAGCACATAGGTGTAGAAGACGAGGAATGCCGAAAGCCAGAAGAGGGTCTTCACTTCGCTCCTCGTCCCAGCAAAATCGTCTTTACGGTGTCGAACAGGATGAAGGCATCCAGGCCCGGAGACATATGTTTGATGTAAAAAAGGTCGTAACGGAGCTTTTCCTTGGTGTCCTCGAGAGTGCTTCCATATCTGTAGCGCGTCTGAGCCCAACCAGTAATACCGGGCCGAACTGTGTGTCGAAGGTAGTAGTAAGGAATCTCCTTTCTGAGCCAGTCGACAAACTCCGGACGCTCTGGGCGCGGGCCGACCAGACTCATATCGCCTTTCAAAACGTTCCATAATTGCGGAATTTCGTCGAGACGGGCGGTACGGAGAAAACGACCCACTCGCGTAATGCGTGGGTCTTGATCGCCAGCCCAGGTAGGGCCCGAATCAGCCTCGGCTTCAGCCCGCATGGTGCGGAACTTATGGCATTCGAAAACGACATCATCTTTACCCACGCGCTTCTGGTGATAGAGCAGGCGCCCCGGGGATGTCACCTTGATGGCCAGCGCGATTAGCGGAAGGACCGGCAACGTGAGCAGCAGGCCTATGACCGCCAATAGTATCGATGCGACACGTTTATAAACCACAACAAAGCGCGAGAGTTGAAAACCCGAGGAGAACAGAAGAGTGCCCAAACGCAACGATTCGATATCGATTTTTCCGGTGACCTGTTCGTAACAGGTGGCGCCATCCTGAATGCTCACGCCGCCGCTCTTTATCGCGAGCAGCGGACCGACAGGGAGTCTGCCGCGCCGATCGTCGAGCGCGACAATGACCCGGGTCACATGGTGCGAGCCGATGGCCGCAGGTATTTCCTCGGCAGTGATGCGGTCGGCGGTCGTACTTGAGCTTTGAAACTCTCCATCCAAATGATAGTTACCTGATCCTGAGACCAGGATCCGGCCGACAATGTTGAGGCCCAGTTCCGGACGCACCAGCAGCTCGCGCGAAAGCCTCGAAGCAGCGAGTTCGTCGCCGAAAATCATGGTGCGTTCGGCAAACTGAGGGCGGCCATTAAATTCCAGAAACAGGCCGCGCCATAACACAAGAATGCTCACAACGAAGAGCAATCCGATCAGAACAATACCGCGCCCCAGTTTGAGAGGTGGGTAAAAGTAGTAGGCGAGCGCCAACAGAATGCAGATGGTGCCCAGCGCCTGGACAAGGCGAGTGAGGACTTCTCGGCGATTTCCAAGGATCGTCGAATCGTACAAGTCGAAGTAATACATGCAAAGGAAAAAAATAGCGGAGAGCGCGACAATTTTGAAAAGGCCCTGTTCGTATTGCAGCATCACTGCGGCATCGGCTCTTCCAAGCCGGAGGATGCAGGCAGCCACGAACGATAGAGCGAATAAGCACCATTCGCTAATTCCGAGCACCAAAGTGCGGGTCGGAAGATAGGTGTGGAATAGGCGGATCAAACCGTCACCTCAATCCGATGTTTTCGGGCCCTCATGGCCTTCCGGCCGGCTCAGCGCGTAGTACTGATCTGCGTAATTGGTAGCGTCGAAGTCAGAAGCCTCGTTGAGCACGATTCCAAGCAGCTTCGGATCATCTAGGGCTTCGAGCCCCTTCTTCAGCAGCCTGACAGGAGCAACATTTTCGCGGATGACAAGCAGCATTCCGTCAACCAAACGCGACCATAAGCTGGCGTCGATCATTGGGGACATCGGCGTAGAGTCCACGACGACCCAATCAAACCAGTTCACCAAGTGCCCAAACATTTCGGCGAACCGCGCGGACTGCAGAATCTGGGAAGGCCGATCGGAAACAGAACCCGCCGCGAGCAGCCATAAGGACGTGTTCTCCAGACGATGCAGGTATTGGGAAATTTTTCCCTTCTCCTCGCGGGAGGACCACCATTGACCGATACCCGGCCGCGCACCCAGGCCAAAAAGGGACGCCAAGCTCGGACGGTGAAGATCTCCTTCGACCACGAGAACACGAGCCCCGGTATGGTTCGCCAGCGTGACCGAAAGATTCGCCGAGACCAGAGTCTTCCCTTCGTTAACCACGGCGCTGATAACCTGCAGAGATCTACATTCGAGGGATCGACGCTGGTGCTCGAGCCGCGTCACCAACGCTCGGAACTTCTCCGCGCCAAGTCCGGCCGGGTCGGTAAAAGAGACCAAACGCGTTTTCGGGCTGACATCAATTCTGGCGGTCGGACAGCCTTCGATTTCCCGAGGCGTAGTCATCGCCCGACTAACGAGTTCGACTGGCGGCAACGAATCGACCGGTCCAGCATCGTCTCTGCGGTGTTGCGACTCAATTCGCCTTAAAGTTTCGTAAAGCCTGCTCATTCGAATTTCGCTCCCGGTAGAAGGATCGTGCCGCCGCTAGCGTTCAGCGGAAGCGCGGCTTGGGGACTTTGCCGAGTCGGGGAAGTCTCGAACGTATCGTCGGTGCGTCCTCGCCTCGCGGGTCTCTCTGAGGTCTGTTGCATTTGGGAATCGTCGAACAGATGCCGGCGTCTCAGAATCTCGCCAAGCGTTGTAGGTTCGGGTTCAGCCGGCTCGGACTCCGGCAAGACAGACTCGATGGCTGCCTGCGGCGTGTAGGATTCCGGCAAGACAGACTCGATGGCTGCCTGCGGCGTGTAGGATTCCGGCAAGACAGGCTCAATGGCTGCCTGCGGCGCATCGGCTTCCACCTGCGGCGGTGGTTGATCGAGGCGAAAATCGGAAACCACCTCTTGCACTAGGTCTGGCGTAATCCGTTCGTGCTGAAGCCCAAAACCTAGCATCAGACAGTTTTCACATAGCGTATTGACGAGGCGTGGGATGCCTTTGGAAGCCCGGTAAATGGCATCGATCGCGGCCGGAGCGAAAATCTCATTCCTACCCCCGCCCGCCAATTCGAGTCGGCGACGGATATAACCTTCGACCTCGTCGAGATGCAAGGGGAGTAGGCTGCAACGCAGGCCGACGCGCTGTTTCAACTGACGCAGTTTATGGGAATCGAGTTTGCGGTCGAGCTCAGGCTGGCCAGCAAGAACGATCTGGAGAAGTTTGTGCTGGGTGGTCTCAAGGTTGGTGAGCAGGCGGATTTCTTCAAGCAGCTCCCAGCTGAGGACCTGGGCTTCGTCGACGATAAGCGCGCTGGTGAGATCGTTGCGCGAACGCGATAACAGATAGTTGTTCAGACGAGAAAGGGCTTCGCTCTTAATACTGGCGTCGGCTGCGAGACCGAGTTCGCTCAATACCTGCCCGAGAAAACTGCGAACCGATAGAATTGGATTATAGACGTAGGCGAAAGCAACATTGTTCTGGGCCAAAGAGTCGAGCAGGCAACGCACCAGCAGGGTCTTGCCGGTGCCTACCTCACCAGTCACAATGACAAACCCTTTGCGGCGAAGTACGCCATAGTTCAGCAAGGCCAGTGCTTCGTTGTGGCGCGGGGTGGGATAAAAGAAGTAAGGATCCGGACTAAGCTCAAACGGATTGCGCGTCAGGTTGTAGAATGGTCGGTACATGCTGCTCAACCCTTGTACAGAGCGTAGAGATTCCCTGCAACAATCAGCACGCCTAGCACCACCGCGGCCCCAATCTCAAAGCGTCGGAAAGTCAGCCGAAAACGATCTTCGCCGGGGACGTTCAAATGAGGAATACCTACCAGCACACGCGCCGGAACCAGTCCCTCAAGGTCTTTTTCGTGTCGAACTACAGCGTTTTTCAGTTCCAGGTAGGCGGCCACGGCCATTCCAATAGCCGCTCCCACGACCAGCCCGCCAAGGCTCAATAACAAGTGATTGGGGGCTGTGGGCTTCTTCGGGAAACTCGGGGGATCGAGAATGCGGAACTGTTGTCCTTGCTGACGCTGCTCCAGACTGGTGGCAAGCTGCGACTGATTCTGTTTTTGCAACAAGGAATTGTAATTCGCCTTGGATTCCTCGTAGCCGCGGGAAACGTTGGCAAGTTGCTGTTCAGTTTGCGGCGTGATAGTAAGCCGATTCCGGTAACCAGCAATCTGGGATTCCAGATCCTTGATACGCTCCTGGTCGTTGTGGATCTCGAAATTGATGGCTCGCAGCTGGCTTTGCACCTGCATGATCGGAGTCGTGTTGCCGCGGTGTACTTCAGCGGCTGCGCCTGCATCGACGGCGGTCGAGGATGCATCTTTTTCTGAATTCGCGGCGATCTCCGCCTCGAGCTCCTTTTTCTCTTTTTCAACGCGAGCAATTTTTTCCTCGAGCGCGGTGATATCGGGATGTTGTTCGGTAAACCGCGATCGCGCGCCTTCCAGCTCGTGCCGGAGACTGGCGAGTTCCTTTGCCAGCGTCTGCGGCGAGTTTTTCCCCAAATCCTCACTGCCGGTGCTGGCCTGGGCGGACTGGTACTGTTCCTGGAGCGATTCGAGATAAAGCCGCTGCTGTTTGGCGGCATCGAGGGCGCGCTGCGAGCTTTGCAACTGCGATTGCAGGCCGGAAAGGATCTGAACGTTGGTTTCCGTTTGGCTGGGCAAATCTCCGAAATGTGCCGCTTTGAATGAGCGTACCTTGGTTTCTTGCTCCTCAAGCTTGCTGCGGGCCTCCGCCAGTTGACCTTGCAAAAACGCGGTGGTGCTCTCGGAAAGTTGTTGCTGCAGTTTCAGGTTTTCGTCGATGAACAGCGACGTCAGTTCGCTGTTGACCTGCTGCGCGAGTTGGGCCGAAGCCGCCGAGTACGCGATTTTGAAGGCGGTGAGCTGTTCGGGATGGGCCGGCGATTCGACGACGTCGATCTTGATATCCTTGCGCATTTGTTCGACTGCATCTTCGCCGGGAAGGAGTCTGCCGAGTCCAGGTTGACCACCGTAGAGATGAAAGCGATCGATGGCGGCCTGCAGGCGGGTGCGACTCAAGATTTGCTGGGTCATGCTCTGTACGCGATCTTGAAGGCTGACGGTTACGTTCGGAAGCACGTATTGCTCGGGAACTTTCTGCTGTTCCACGAGGATCAGAGCTTCCGATTTGAAAGTTGAGGGCAGGAGCCAGCTGCCAGTCCAAACCACGCCCCAACAGAGGAAGAAAGGCAGCAGAAGCGCCCAACGGCGGCGCTTCGCAACCGTCCAATAATCTGCCACACTTCGAGAACCGTGATCGTCTAATTCTTCGTCGATCATTCCCTGACCCCGCATCAGTCTCTAGGGCGCGTGCGCTTAACGGCCTACCCTGGGGGACGTTCCAGGTAAAACGCAGACGCCTATCGTTACACGGCATAATCCACGCATTCAAGAGATTTCCTCAGTCTGCCGGGGTGCGACCAGGCTCAAACGGATGGTTTTTCCGGAGGAATGGACTGGACTGGCGACCGACCGATTCTACAAGTTACTTGGAACCGGCTTCTCCTGCAGCGCCGACGCACTGAAGAGTCTGCCTGGTTGGCTCAATCTGCCGAGGCTATCGAGTTGCCAGCCAAAATGCCTTGTTTGGTGGCGCCACGCATGAACTTGGACCGGCGAGGCGGATATGCTTCAAAAGGTTCCAGCGAGTCTTGCTTTAAGCGAGAACCCGAACGTACAAGATCGGCAGGCCTTGAGCCAGCGACGGCCAACACCGCGACAGGCGGGGCCTCGGATAGCGAGGTTGGGTGACCCTCGGGAGGGGCTATCGGGATTTAGGGCACCGTGGCGACGGCTTCGTTAGAATAAGCGGTCTCGCTGCCGGCAGAGTCAACGGCCGTGGTCACATAGTAGTAGCTATTTCCGGATTGCACGGATGGATCTAGGTATGAGCTGATGGGTACAAGCGAAGAATTAACCTTCACGTAGGGCCCGCCGGTTGTAATGCCGCGATAAACGTTGAATCCGGCGGTCGCGCTCGAAAAATCTGACCACGCCAGGTTCACAGTGTGTACCGCAGGCTGCGAGCCCGACCCGCTCATCGCCACCGAAAACGGCGACCCAGGCGCGTTGCTCGCAAGCGTCAGAGTCGCCGCGAAATTCGTGGCCGAAGCCGGGGTAAAGGTGATGGTAAGGGATGTGGATCCGCCGGGAGGTATGGAAAGGGGCAGCCCCAAAGTGCCAATTCCAAAGCCCGGTCCGGTGACGGCCGCTTGGGTGAGAGTGAGATTGGCGGTACCCGTGTTCTGCACGGTTACCGACTGGGTGCTGGTCGCGCCGAGCGTGACACTTCCAAACGCTACGGAATTGGGCAAGACATTCATTGTTGGCTGCACTCCGTTTCCATTCAGGCGGATCGCAGCGGGAGAGTTCGTGGCATCGCTTACCACGGAGACGCTGCCTTGAGCGCTGCCGGGCGTTAAAGGTGAGAATGACACGTTTAAGGTAGCATTCTGTCCAGGACTGAGCGTAACTGGAATCGAGGGTCCTCCCGCCGTGAAACCGGCGCCCGTTACGGCGACTTGAGAAATCGTCACGTTGCTATTGCCAGTGTTGGACAGCGTTACAGATTGCGATCCGGTGGAGCCCACCAGAATGGTTCCGAGGTTGAGCGAAGTCGCGCTCGGAGATAGCTGATAGGTCGAAGGGGGCGGCGTTTGCGTGGACAGGCCGGTGCCGGAGACGGCTAGGAAGGCCATTTTCTGGTTTGGGCGATTGACAGAAATGGCGATGGTAGCGGACTGCGAGCCCGCGGCTGCCGGCGCAAAGACAACCTGGAACGCTGCGCTTTGTCCGGCCGCCAAGGGCATGGGTAATGCGGGTCCGGTAACGATGAACTGGCCGTTGTTACTGGCAACGCTCTGCAGTGTAAGATTCTGGCTCCAGTTATTTGTGACCGTGAAGCCTTGAGGCGAGCTTAGTGCATTGACGTTGACGGATCCGAGACTGAGGGAAGACGCACTGAGGCTGACCGACGGCGAGCAAATTGCAGCTGAGCTTCCGCAGATCGCGAGAAACGTTGCAACCAGGGCTCGCACCCAACCCATCCGGGGAGCAAGAACGGTATTCATTCGCATCTCCTCGCTGAGGTGCACTAGCAACGGCGCAACTGGGAGGTTCCGATTACTCTCCGCAGGTTGGAGACTACTTTGTCACCCCGCGCGACTCTACTGGCTCGCCGGCCAGTTTCAGTACAGCTGGCCGATTTGGTACTAAGTAGTGCGCAGGGTTCGAGGTCTTTGGGCCTTATGATGAGGGGCTTGTTTTGCGAGGCGATTCGATTGTACTGTGTGAATTCGTTTTTGTGACGATACGTTCCGGGCGAAAAATCCTTTACGGATCGAAGCGAATCTGTGTCAAGCGCCGTTCGAGTATTGAAGACGTCCGCCGTCCGCCGATTGACATGGTGGCCATGCGCACTGCTGGGTCTCGTTCTCTTGCTGTATGCGGACGTGCTCAAGCGGTTGATTGCGCAATGGTGGGGAAATTCGGACTATGGACACGGATTTTTCGTGATTCCATTTGCCTGTTATTTGTTGTGGCGCGATCGCCGACGCTGGACCGAGACGGAGATTCGTCCGAATAACTTCGGGCTGGTGGTCATGTTGGGAGCGGGTTGCTTGCTTCTACTGGGATCGCTCGGCGCCGAGCTGTTCATCAGCCGTGTTTCTCTGCTGGTATTGCTTGCCGGGGTGATCCTCTTCCTTGCGGGATGGAAGCTGCTTCGAGCGGTTTCGTTTCCGTTGCTTTATCTGATCTGGATGATTCCCCTTCCCGTCATCGTCTTTAACCAATTTACTTTTCCGCTTCAACTGATGGCTTCGCGGCTTGCGACGGGCGGTTTAGAACTTGCGGGGTTACCAGTGTTGCGCGACGGCAATATCCTGGTGATGTCGAACTATTCGCTCGAAGTCGTTGAGGCGTGTAGCGGAATCCGCTCATTGATGACTCTTCTGGCACTCGCGGTCGCTTACGTGTATCTTTCGGAACCGAAACGCTGGATGCGCTACGTCGTCGCGCTCCTTATGATTCCGATCGCGATTCTTACCAACGGAATACGGATTATGGTTGCGGGCCTGCTTGCACATCGCTACGGGCCGGCAGCGGCGGAAGGTTTCTTGCACGGATTTTCGGGCTGGTTCATCTTTTTGTCGGCCTTGGTCCTGATGTTTCTCTGCCACTCGACGCTGCGACGGATCACGGTTTCCCGCGGGGAGCCGACCCGTGCTTAGTTCTCCGGCGCCGGTGCGACTATGGATTACCGCAGGAGTGCTGCTCGGAACGTATGCCTTGTTGCAAGGCATGAGTCACGGTGAGCCAGTCGTTCCGCACGAGCCACTGCGGCAGCTACCCTATGCCGTGGCGCAATGGAAGGGGCAGGAGCAAGAGCTGCCCCCCGACATTCTGAAGGCGGTCGGTGTTTCGGACTACACAAATCGCATCTATTCGCAACCGGCGGTGCCCCCAGTGGAGTTGTATGTGGGCTACTACGCCACACAGAAGACGGGCGACACGATGCATTCTCCGAAGAATTGCCTGCCCGGGTCCGGTTGGGAGCCCGTTTTTTCGAGCTACGCCGAGATCGATTTGCCGACGGGACGGAAAATACTCGTGAACGACTATGTGGTCCAGAAAGATCTGTACAAAGTGCGGGTGATGTACTGGTATCAGGGTCGCGGGCGGGTGGTTGCGAGTGAATACGCTGGTAAGTTTTGGATGGTGACGGATGCGATCTCGCGCAATCGCACGGATGGAGCATTGGTCCGCCTGGTCACGCCGATGAGCGACGGTGAAGCTCCGGCACGGGCGCGGCTTATTTCCTTCGCGCAATCCCTCTTTCCCGATTTGGACGAAGTCATTCCAAGATAAGGAACGCCACGAGCGGAGGCCCAGCATGTCAATTCAAAATGCACACACCAAGATCGTGATTATTTTCCTCGCCGCTTCCTTCCTGGTGGGCTGCGGACGTGATCCACAAAGGGCAAAGGCCAAATACCTCGCGTCCGGTCAAAATTTCCTTAATCAAAAAAAATACGGGGATGCCACTGTAGAGTTTCGCAACGCCATCCGTATGGATCCCCGTTCCGCGGAAGCCTACTACCAGTTGGCGCAGGCGGAAATTGGCCAGCAAAACTGGAAGGCGGGCTTTGCCGATCTAGAGAAGGCCATTGAGTTGGACCCGGCAAGGCTCGACGCGAGACTCGAACGGGCACGCCTGTACGTGGCGGCGCGCGAGTTCCTTCAGGTGGAACAGGAAGCGAACGAAATTTTGCAGAGGGATCCGAAAAATGCCGACGCCTACGAGCTGATCGGTGGAGCACGCGTAGGCGAAGGTAAGCCCGAGGAAGCCCTCCAGGCATTCTCGAAAGTGGCGGAATTGCGGCCGAATGACGCCAACTGCTTTCGGAATCTTGCCATGGTAGAAGTCAAACTGCGCCGATTTCCCGATGCCGAGGAGCACTTAAAACGGGCCAGTGCGATAGACCCGAAATCCGCACAAGTTACGATTGACCTAGCCACCTTCTACCGCCAACAAGGCAGGTTTGACGAATCAGAGAAAACCTTGGAAGCGGGTGTACAACGCAATCCCGACGCCTTGGATATTTATTTGGCCTGGGCAAATTTCCTGTCAGAGCGCGGAAAAACTACGGAGATGGAAGGAGTTCTCGACAATCTTCGCAATCGGGTGAAATCGCCCGACGCAGCAATCGCGATCGGGGATTTTTACCTGCGCAAGGATGCCCTCGACAAAGCGCTTGCCGAGTACATCCGCGGCCTCTCGGTTTCGGCGAAGAACCTCGATCTCGAGAAACGGATCCTCGGAGTTTATCTAACCTCTAATCAGATCGAAAAGGCGGCGGAATTGGACGGCAAAATCATGAAACAAGTGCCAAGCGACACATTTGCAGAAGTCCTGCATGGAAGGGTGTTGTTGGCACAGGGAAAGAAACAGGAGGCGATTATCGCTTTGCAGGGCACGGTCAAGAATGCGCCGAATTCGGCCGACGCGCATTATTATCTTGGACTGGCATATTGGCAGAACGGGAATTTGGGGCAGGCCGATGGAGAACTGAAGGAAGCACTGAAAGTTGCGCCCGGAATGCCGCCTGTTCTGCGGAGTTTGGTAGAATTGAGTGTCGCGCAAAACCGTCCTTCCGAAGCGCAAAGCTACGCGCAGGAACTGGTCGAGAAGAATCCGACCGATGTAAACGCGCGACTGCTGCTGGGTTCAGCCTTTCTGCGTCAGGCCCAGAATCGGAAGGCTGAGGAGCAGTTTGCCGCGGCCGAGCGACTGGCGCCTAACCAAGCAAGCGTTCATCTAAGCCTGGGTCAGCTGCATCTTGCAAACAAGAATTGGGCTCAAGCGGAGAAGGAGTTCGAGGCCGCAACGCAGTTGGCGCCCGCAGACACAACGATGCTGGCTGCCTATACATCGTTTCTGGCTTCCAGGCAGCAACTGGCGAAGGCGGAAGACGCCGCCCAGCAGTTTGTAAATGCGAACCCGAACGTCGCGCAAGGACACGTGGTCCTAGGGGGCCTGAAATACTCTACGAAGGATTCAGAAGCAGCTCGGTTGGAATTTGAAAAGGCGATCCAACTCGATCCGCAGAACATCCTGGGATATGTGCAGCTGGCCGTTCTCTACCGGAGGGAGGGCCAGATGGACGCGGCGATCGGACAATATCAGAAGGCGCTGGGCCTACAACCGAGGTCCGCGTTGCTGCTCACGCTATTAGGAAACATGTATCTAGAGAAAGATGAACTCGACGAAGCAGGCAAATACTTTGCGAAGGCACTCGAAGCCGATGCCAACTACGCGCCGGCGAACGCCAACCTCGCATGGGTTCACGCTCAGCAGGGAAAGGACCTGGACGTAGCGCTTGGCCTCGCGCAGAAAGCTAAGTCCCTAAACCCCGATGATTCTGCGATTTCCGATGTATTAGGTTGGGTAATGTATAAGAAGGGGAATTACTCGGGGGCAATTCCTCTACACCGAGACTGTGTGAAGAAAACGCCGGATTCAGCGCAGTATCACTATCATCTGGGGCTCGACCTCATCGCTGCAGGTCAGAAGGAGCCGGGAAGCGAGCAGCTGCAGGCCGCGCTAAAAATGAACAAGCTGAGAGCGGCGGACCAGGAGCAAGCTAAACATGCTCTGGCCCAAGAGAACTGACTTGTAAAAAGGGCCGCCCCAGGCCGATATCTCTCATGGAACGAATCGAATCCCCCCTGCAATGCAGCCGGCGTCGTTTCCACTTCTTTCAGGATCCTTCTGAAGCTTGGGAATGGAGAATCTGTTGATTTCCTGTGGATTTCAGATTTTGCTCTTGACTTTTACAGCCGAGATGCACTAAAAGTTCGTGGTTTCCTAGTTCGCGCCTCAGTTCGGCGTTTGACTGTCCACAAGCGCCTTTTCGCTTTGTCTATAGTTAGCCAGGTTGTGTCAATCTCTGTCAGCGTTTGTTCTGAGGAGGAAAGTAAGAATGAGAATCCCCAGCAAATTACACTTGGTGTTGGGGTGTGCCCTTGCGGCATTCCTTAGCGCCATCTTCGCATCGCAATCGATTGCACAAGTTATAGATGATCCACAAATTTTCGTTTGCAGTGGGTGCACCAAACCACCCGGTGGTGACCCAAACGCGTTAAACACCACTGACCTGACCAACGTCACCATCGGCATGGCCCAAACAAGCGACCACTCCCAGTCTCCATTGCTGGTGATCGCCATAGTTCCCAACGGCGGCGGCGTCCCGACATTGACTCTGCCGGCTGGCGTTAACTTTGATAGCGGTACTAAGTTTTACGGAGTAACCACCAGCGGTGGTTCGGCTGCACAGGCTAACGGTACGGTATCGTCAGGCCAGGACGTCTACTCCGTACTCGGCTTAGGCAATGCACCTAACTCGCTTAGTTTTGTAAATATGTCGGGCTACGATGCGAAGCTGGGAGTCACTGCCACCAGCTACACTATCTATGTCTGGGCCGTCGACTACGCCCTGACAGGTACAGCTCCACTGGTTGGCCTGAATTTCGGCAACGTGGCCACAGGCACTTTCATAGCGGGATACGCCTGCGACACGATCCCCGTCTCGACCACGACTCAGTGCGCCAGCGGCAATCCCTTGGGAGCGACGCCCTTTACCAATTCGGGTGTTGGTGTTAATAACGTGCCAGAACCAGCCTCAATGCTGCTATTCGGCTCGGGGCTCGTTGTACTCGGCACCAAACTCCGCCGCAAGAAGCAGAGCAAAGTGGTTGCTTGCTAACAGACCTGACACAACGTCACACTCCACTCCCAGGAATGTGAGCTACTGTGCCGGTAATGCGGCGAGGATTTTTTCCTCGCCGCATTATCAAGCTAGAGACTGGTCGTCTAAAGAACCGAGAAATCCTGAGCCTACCGCCTGAGTCCTGCTAAAGGATTAGGATCGTCAGTTTTGGTTTATAGGAATCTCCGGGAAGCGGTCACTGGGGATACTGCTAGCACGTTGGTACGCATATATTACGCATACATAAAGTCCAGTATGTAACTAGCATACTGGAACGTTGCTTTATGGTCATTTCTGTCATTTTTTCTTGCACTCGCCAAACGTCGATGTCGCAGTGAGGCAATCGCCCGGCGGCAGCGATGATGACTGACGCCGGAACAGTCAGACCGCTTCCTACGCGCTGCCAAAGAGTACGGCCCAAGGGAGCATGCGATGTTCCTCGCTGCCGTCGCCCACGGCGCCCGTGCCCAGGAGATTTGCAACCTTCGGCTATCGGATGTGAATTTCGCCAACCAGCAGATTCACATTGAGGCTGAAGGGGCCTATGCAGAGCACCCAGACCCTGCTCAAGATCAAGGGCAATTCCCTGTTCGATGAAAAAGCTGCGTTCAAGGCGTGGCTGGCCGTTCGGAAGCCGGATGCCGGCGACTACATTTTCAAGAGCATTTAGCTAAACCGGGTCACGGTCTTCAAGATTACCGCCAAATCGCGCGTACGGCTGGTCTGGGAGAAACGTCACAGCACGTTCACGTTCTGAAGCACACATGCGCGATGCTCTTGGTACACCAAGGTGCGAACGCTTTTCTGATCCGGCAGGCGATGGGGCACAAATCCTTCGATTCGACGTTGGCCTACGTCAATTCGAGCGATGCGGACGCCTCGGCGGCCCTGCTGAAAGCCTTTAATCCTTTGATCCGGCAACAAAGCGCAGTTTTGTTGCATGATGACCGCATAAGTCTTTTGTTTCTAGCAACCCGGTTGCGCTGTTCAGCGAGTCCAAGGAAAGTAATGTTGCATTTTGGGAGGATTTTGGAGGCCGCGCGTGAATCGAGGGTTTTTTTCAACCCTAAGATCTCTTGAGTAGGGTTCTGTGGTGACCATTTCGATTAGGTGCCACCCAAACCTGAGCGCCGCCCAGGCCAACACTTGAAGGCGAAAAGCATCAGGTGAGGCGAAGCGTCTGGGTTATCGGGCGTGAGAAAGGCACGATCCGCAGGATGAAGGAACTAACCGCCCAGCGCTGCCGCGCGTTTTCAACCACCGTGAGCCACACGTTGTCAAGGCAGAGCGTCGGAACAACAGTGACGGGAATCAGTACATATTTTCTGTAGCGTCTTAGTTTCCCTTCTGCCACAACGAGGCCCAGACCTGACGGATGGCACAATCCCCGAGGCCGATCGCGGTTTTCACCTAGGTTCTTTGATGCCCTCCTTGATCAGCCGAGTGTCTCGCCGTCTGGCTCTTGCTGCGCCATGGACTGGGCGACATCACGACATCAGAAATGGGGAGCTCTGCCTAAGCAATGCGCTGTAAGTTATATTTCTGTAAATAGTTCTCGCGATACCTCCTCTGACATAGAGCGTGCGAGCAACCGCTGCAAGCAGGCTTATCGATGCGGCCGGCCCAGTAGATCGCACCGCACACGGGGCATTCACGAATTCGCGCAGCTCCACTCCTTCCAGTGCTCGCAAAAGAGCCCCAAGACGGTCCGCAATATCTGCGTTACGCTGCAAAGCATGTGGCGGTCAGCGCGAGCCTGGGGATACGTAGCTCACGACCTCATG
>Ga0306922_10000905_pt1 | contig 25654 bp, 26 predicted proteins | sample sta12Cox44000082_FD_203758 | JGI IMG/M metagenome (GOLD analysis project Ga0306922, IMG submission 203758) | Lab enrichment of tropical soil microbial communities from Luquillo Experimental Forest, Puerto Rico - statoxic.12C.oxic.44.000.082 (v2)... | ecosystem: Environmental > Terrestrial >... | reverse complement strand
TCTTCCAGGACCACGGCTTTGGTCCCGCCTCGACATTCGTCAACGCCGCCAAGGACGTCGCGCCGATCCGCAACCTCGATCCGACGGCCAAGGATCTCGAGGGCTACTTGTTCCCTGACACGTATGCGCTGCCGCGATCCACGGATGGTCCAAAGCTGGTGCGCCAGATGGTCGCGAGCTTCGAGCGTGTCCTCACGCCGCGACTGCGCGAAGCCGCCGCGAACCGCGGCCTTTCCGTGCGTCAGCTCGTGACGCTGGCCTCCATCGTCGAAAAAGAGACGGCGAGAGCTGACGAGCGCCCGATCGTCGCGGCGGTCTACAGCAACCGGCTTCGGATCGGGATGGCGCTGCAGTGCGACCCGACGGTCATCTACGCGCTGGTCCGCGCGCACCGGTACGACGGCAACCTGCACAAAGACGATCTGAGCTTCAACTCGCCGTACAACACGTACCGTTATCCGGGGCTTCCGCCAGGGCCGATCGCGTCACCCGGACGGGCGTCGCTCGAAGCGGCGGCCAGTCCGGCCACCTCTGACTACTTGTACTTCGTCAGCCGCAATGACGGGTCTCATGAGTTCGCCCGAACGCTCGACGAGCATAATCGCAACGTGCAGAAGTTTCAGATCCAGTACTTCAGGGATCTCAGGGCAGGACGGACAAGTGGCGCAGGTGGGCCGGGAAGGTCAGGAAAGGCGGGCGGGTAGGCAGATTCACTCGTTCCATTTCAGCTTTTCGCGCAGCACCTCGAAGTAGCTCCGCGACGAAGGATGCAGGAGCTTGAGGCGCCGCGCCGCGCAACAGATCCGCACCTCGTCGCCCGGCTCGAGCTCGTACCCATCCTGCCCGTCAAATGTCACGTACACCTCATCGCGACTATCCATGATCGGCTGCACGCGCACGGGGGACCCCGAGGGAATGACGATCGGCCGATTGGTCAGCGTGTGCGGAGCGATCGGCGTCAGCACGAGCGCGTCCATGCCTGGCTGCACGATCGGCCCGCCCGCCGCGAGGTTGTAGGCGGTGGACCCGGTCGGCGTCGCGACGATGAGGCCGTCGGCCTTCACGCGCGTCACGAATTCGTCGCCAACGGAAACTGAGAGCTCAATCATCCGCGCCCGGGCGGCCTTCGTGACAACGACATCGTTCAGCGACACGTGATCGGCGAGGCCCGCGCCTCGTCGTGTCGTCGTCGAGCGAAGCATGAGACGCTCTTCGACGCGAGCCCGGCCGTCAATCGCGACCTCGAGGGCGGGATAGAGCTCGGGGAGCGTCACTTCCGTGAGGAACCCGAGGCGCCCGAAATTCACGCCGAGAATCGGCACGTCCACGTCCGCGACGCCGACGCAGTCGGCCATCGAGAGCAGCGTCCCGTCACCGCCCAGCACCACGATCAAATCAACTTCGGAGACGAGCCTGTGCTTCTCGAACGCTCGGTGGGACGTTGTCCTCGGGCTCGTCTGAGCAGCCGCCGGGCGCGCCGCTCCGGGGGACGATGTCGCGGTGGCGGCGAGGAGCGCCGTCGCCGTCTCGAACACCGGTTCAATTGAACGGGCGTCGAGCCACGAAGCGATCTCGGCCAGGTGCGGCGCCGCCAGGCGCAGGTCGGATTTGGCGACGATGCCGACGCGCGAGACGCGCGTTGGAGGAGCGCTTGGCGCCATGCGAGTCTATGGAACCACAAAACGGCCGCGCGCTTCCATCGCCTTGATGATCGCGACGAGCGCGGCGTTGACGGGGCAGTCGATGCCCAAGCGGCGGCCGACCGTGACGACCGCGCCGTTCATGAAATCAATCTCGGTCGCCTTTGCCTTGAGCAGGTCCTGCCGCATCGAGGCGACGTTGCGCGAAGGGCCGAACACGGCGGCGATTGTCTCAATAAAGGCGCCCGAATCGGCGTCAAATGTCACGCCGTCGGCGCGCGCGACCGTGAGGCACTCGTCGATCACGAGCCGTTTGATCGAATCGAGCCGGACGTCGGCAATCGCGCCTACCTCGGCCCCCATGATGGAGGTCAGAGGGTTGATGACGCAGTTGAAGATCAACTTGCGCCAGACTTCGATCTTGATGTTCTCGGAGACGCGGCCATCCAAACCGCAAGCCGAGAACAGGGCCGCGATCCGCTCGCTGATCGTCGGCCCCGCTTCCGGGGCTCCGGCCGCGGCCGGGGTCCGCTCGATCAGCGTGTAGCCGGCGACCTTATAGTCGATGACGCCGGGCTCAAGGAAGATGGCGCCGAACTGCGTGACGGCCCGAAGCACGAGGGGGAAAGCGCGGGCTGCTCTCCTCCCGATATCCGGCGGGTGAACGGTGGCCTGCTTGACGATCTCCTCTCCTCCAAGCCCGTTCTGAATGCACAGGATGGTCGTGTCGGGGAGGACGAGGCTCGCCATCGCCCGGGCGGCTGCCCCATTGTCATTGACTTTCGTCGTCAGCAAAACGAGCGTGTCGCGCGGGATCGAGTTGATCGCGATCACCGCGACAACGCGGCGCGTGGCCCGCTCGAGGCCCGTCAGCCGCAGGCCGGACTCGTTGATGGCCTGGACGTGGGCCGGCCGGGCGACGACGGTGACGTCGTGCCGCGCCGACAGCTTGGCCGCGTACAAGCTTCCGATCGCGCCGGCGCCGAAGACGATGATGTTCATCGCAGATGGAGGAAAAACTCCTGATTTCCGGTCGCGCCGGTAATCGCCGAGGGCGTCATGCCCACGCGCTCGAATCCGGACTCAGCCGCAGCCTCGGTGACGCGCGCAAGGACCGCTTCATGGACGGTCGGGTCTGTCACCAAACCATGCGCGCCCACCTCGTCGCGCCCAGCTTCGAACTGCGGCTTGACCAGGGCGATGACATCTGCGGGCCTCTCGAGCACCGGAGGCAATGCGGGAAGAATGTGCCGCAGGGAGATGAACGCGACGTCAATCGTCACGAGCGTGACGCGGTGCGGCACGTCGTCGCCACCGAGCGCGCGCGCGTTCACGCCTTCACGAACAATGACACGCGGATCGGTCCGCAGCCGCCAGTCGAGTTGCCCGTGCCCCACGTCGAGCGCGACCACGCTCGTGGCGCCGCGCCGAAGCAGCACGTCGGTAAAGCCGCCGGTCGAGGCCCCGATATCGAGTGCCCGGCGGCCGAGTGGATCGACTCCAAAGGCGTCGAGCGCGTGGGCCAGCTTGATGCCGCCGCGGCCGACGTAGGGGTGATCCGGCGTCCTGAGGGCCACGCCGGCGCGGAGCGGGACCGGTGCACCCGCTTTTGACACGATTCGACCGTCAACCTCCACTTGTCCGGCGAGGATCAGGGCGCGGGCCCGCTCGCGCGTGGGCGCCAGCCCGCGCTCCACGACGATGATATCGAGGCGCTCTTTCGCGCTCCCACTCCGGGGCCGTCGGCTCATCGTGGCAAGTAATGAAAATACCGAACAACGAGTCCCGAGCAAGAAGTCCCGCGCAACGAGCTCCTAGTTCCTGCGACGAATGACCCAGTCCGCGATACCTGGCAAATGAGTCCCGACCAGGCTGGCTTCCCGCAAGGTCGCGTGCGCGCGAGCCAGGCAGTCGGCAGCCAGCCGCCGCGATTCGTCCAGCCCGAAGAGTCTCGGGTACGTCGGCTTGTCGCCCGCGGCATCCTTGCCGGCCGACTTGCCGAGCGCCGCCGGATCTCCTTCGACGTCGAGGATGTCGTCGACGATTTGGAAGGCGAGCCCGACGTCCGCCGCGTACCGATCGATCAGGCCGGCCAGCTCGTCAGGCGCTCCCGCCATAATCGCGCCCGCGAGCGCCGACGCCCGGATGAGCGCCCCCGTCTTGCGCGCGTGCATGCTCTGCACTCCTTGCGCGTCCAGCGTGAGGCGACGCCCAGGCGCCTGCCCCCCCGCCTGCAAGTCGATCGCCTGGCCGCCCACCATGCCTGCCGGCCCGGCCGCCTGGCCAACGATGGTGATCACTCGCAGTTTTCGTCTCGCCAGCGCGCCACCGTCGTCTGGCGGCGTCTGCGGCTCGCGCGCGAGCAACGAGAAGGCTTCCGCATGGAGGCCGTCGCCGGCGAGAATGGCCACGCCGTCGCCGTACACGACGTGCAGCGTGGGGCGGCCGCGGCGGAGCGTGTCGTTGTCCATGGCAGGCAGGTCGTCGTGAATCAGCGAATACGTGTGAATCAGCTCGATCGCGCAGGCAGCAGGGAGCGCCCGATCGAGCGCCGCCGGATCCACCGCGTCCGCGGCGGCCAGGGCCAGCAAAGGCCGCAAGCGCTTGCCGCCGGCGAACACGCTGTAGCGCATGGCTTCGCTGACGATGGCGGGGCAGTCCGGGGGCTTCGACAACCAGTTTTCCAGCGCTTGATCGACGCGTGCACGCGTGCGATCGAGAAACTCCGCGAGTGTGCCCCGTGCCACCGTCAGCGGCCGGGTGTCATATCGCGTCCGGCCTCGCGGCGCGCGGCGTCCGTCTCGTCTTCGTCCAGGGCGGGAGCGGCCTTCAGTTCGCCGCGGTCGTTGAGGATTTCGATGCGCCGCTCAGCGTCCTCGAGACGCGCATGGCAGAACCGCGACAGCTGGACGCCGCGCTCGTAGAGTGCCAGGGACGGCTCGAGCGCGAGATCGCCGTCTTCCAGTTTCTTGACGATTGACTCGAGCTCGGCGATTGCCGCCTCGAAATCTTTGATGGACGTATCGGGCATTCCTGTCATGACACCTTAGCCTCAAATTCGCCGCGGCTCAAGGTGACGCGCACCGTGTCACCCGGAGCGACGGTCCTCGCATCCCGAAGCACCTGTGTCTTGTCGGCGTTCCACGCGACTGCGTATCCACGCGCCAGCACCGCAAGCGGACTCAGAGACTCGAGGCGTCCGATGGCCGTTCGCAGCCGCGATCGGGCGCGATCCCGGCGCCGTTCGACAGCTGCTGTGATGCGGCTGTCTGCGGTGACGAGGCGGGTGCCGAGCCCGGCCAGGCGTCGCTCGACCTTGAAGGTTGCGAGCATCCGGTCGATCACCTGGACTTTTCGTGCGCGCGCCGCGGTCGCGGCACGGAGCGCGTGCGTCAAGGCGTGCGACAGATCCCCGATCCGGCGGTCGCGCATGGCGAGCCTGGCAGGAAATGCGGCAAACGCCGGGCGTCCAGCGACGATGTGCGCACGGCGCGCAAGCGCTTGGAGACGCGCTCGAACGGCCGCGCCGAGACGGTCGCTCAGCCGGTCGATGCGACTGCAGAACTCGTCCTTCCGCGACACGACCAGCTCGGCTGCCGCAGATGGCGTCGGCGCCCGCACGTCGGCGACGAAATCGGCGATGGTGACGTCCGTCTCGTGCCCCACGGCGGAGATGACCGGTACGGGTGAGCGCGCGATTGCGCGCGCGACGATCTCTTCGTTGAACGCCCAGAGGTCCTCAATCGAGCCGCCGCCGCGTCCGACGATGACGGCGTCCACGCCCGGCACGTGCGCGATGGCGCGCAGGCCGCGCGCGATCTCGAGGGCGGCGCCGTCTCCCTGGACGCGGGCGGGGCGGATGACGAGATGCAGGTTGGCGTAGCGCCGGCGCAGCACCTTGACGATGTCGCGAAGCGCGGCTCCGTCGAGCGAAGTCACGATCCCTATTTTCCGGGGGAGCGCGGGCAGCGGGCGCTTCCTGTCCGCGTCGAAGAGCCCGTCGGCCTGGAGGCGCTTCTTCAACTGCTCATACGCGAGCTGCAGAGCGCCGAGTCCCTGCGGCTCGAGATGCTCGCAGACGAGTTGATACTCGCCCTTGGGCTCGTATACCGAGATACGTCCGCGGGCGACGACGCGTGTGCCGTCGGCCGGCTTGAAGCGGAGATAGCGGAGCGCCGACCTGAACATGAAGCCGCGCAGTTGCGACGAAGCGTCTTTCAGCGTGAAGTAAAGGTGGCCGGTATTCGAGATCTTGCAGTTTGAGAGCTCGCCCTCGACCCATATCTCACCGATTTGCTGTTCGAGCGCGTCGCGCACCTGAATGGTGAGCTCGGTGACCGACCACACCCGCCGCGTGGCGGTGGTCCGGTCGTCTGATGGCTCCTCGAGCCGCGGCTCCTCCAGCAGCGATTCTTCCGGCGGCGGCTCTTCCTCAAAAGGAAGATCGAACAGATCCCGCATGTGACAACTCGTTCAGATCGGTGAGGCTGTAACTGATGCGTTCCACGTGGAGGGCACGCCCCGTCTGCTCGTCCGCTTCGACGACGACACCATTCAATCGAGGGTTGCCGGTCGCGGTCTCGAACTTGGCCGGCAGCGCCGTGAGGAAGCGGTTGAGCACCGGCTCGATTTCGATCCCGATGATCGAGTCGTGCGGGCCGGTCATGCCCGCGTCGGTCAGGTACGCTGTGCCGCGCGGGAGGATGCGCTCGTCGGCGGTTTGCACGTGCGTATGCGTGCCGATCACAGCGGTCACCTTGCCGTCCAGGTGCCAGCCCATGGCGAGCTTCTCGGACGTGGCCTCGGCGTGAAAGTCAACGAGGATGATCCTCGCGCCGCGTGATTTCAACGCGTCGACTTCTTTCAGGACGACGGCGAATGGGTCGTCGGTATTCGGCATGAACACACGCCCCATCACGTTTATGGTTCCGACGCTGGCCCCATCGCGAGCCCGGGCGAGGAAGCTGCCGTTGCCGGGCGCGCCGGAGGGGTAATTGGCCGGACGCAAGAGTCGCGGCTCCGCGCCGATGTAATCGAGCGCCTCGCGCTTATCCCAAATGTGGTTCCCCGACGTCATGACGTCGACGCCGGCGTCCAGAAGCTGATCGCCGATCTCCCGCGTGATACCGAATCCCGCGGCGGCGTTCTCGGCGTTCGCGATCACGAGGTCGACGCGGTGATGGTCGACGATGGGTGACAGCCCCTGCTTGATCAGGTCCCGCCCTGGCCTTCCGACGATGTCGCCAACGAAGAGAATGCGGGGGGTGCGCACCTGCGGATCATAGGGCAGGAACGGCAGCAAGGGCACGGGCGGGAGGGGCGGGAAGGGATGCGTGCAGGATTCCTCGCGTCCCTGGCACCCCTCCTGCCCGTCCCGCCTCTCCCGCCGGCTCTACCTCTCCTTGCAAGACCTTACTCGTCCCTGCCCTTCGCCGCCTTGACGGCGATCTGAATGGCGCGACCGCGGCGGTCGGCGATCCTGGGAAGCGACACGCGCAACTCTCCAGCGACAAGGGTAGCGGTTGCCTTGTCCATATCGCACGGCCGCACCACGCGGACGACACGCGCGAACCGGCCGTACCCCCGCTCGACGAGGTGGAAGGTCGCCTCGCCGCGCACGCGGCGTGGCGGCTTTTCGCCGGCGATCAGTACCGCGTTGCCTTTGCTCATGACGCAGATCGCGGAGCGGTCAACGCCCGCCAGATCGACTGTGATTTCGATCGAATCGTCGGTTTCGAAGACGTCGACAGATGGCGAGCACTCTCCGGCGAGTGATTCCGCCCCGAAGGTGCGGCCGAGGTCGCGGAAAATCTGGCGAAGCTCATCAGTAAATTCGCCCAGCTCGGAGGGCAGGGCGATGGCGTGCACGCGGGCTGGCATTCCGCATCATCGCACGCAGACGCTACTTGGAACAATGGTCTGAAGCCAATGGAAAGCAATGGGTTATACGGAGTGCAAAATATTATATTAATAGACTCATATTATATGCTTGACAGACACTAATGCTCTGGCTATACTCTTCTCATCTCAAACAGAAACGAGGATTCACTCAAATGCCAGGCAAAGTGATTGGAATCGACCTCGGCACGACCAACTCCGTCGTGGCCGTCATGGAAGGCGGCCAGCCGGCGGTCATCGTCAACCAGGAAGGGGCCCGGCTGACGCCGTCCGTGGTGGCGTTCACGAAGGAAGGGGAGCGCCTGGTCGGCCAGGTCGCCAAGCGCCAGGCCGTCACGAACCCGGAGAACACCGTGTTCTCGATCAAACGGTTCATGGGCCGGAAATTCGACGAGGTCTCGGGGAGCGTTCAGCCCAACGCCGAGGCCGCCCGCGTGCCCTACAGAGTGGTTCGTGCGCAGAACGGCGACGCGTGGGTCGAGGCGCGAGGGAAGAAGTACTCGCCGCCTGAAGTCTCCGCGATGGTCCTTCAAAAGCTCAAGCAGGCGGCCGAGGACTATCTCGGCGAGAAGGTGACCGACGCGGTCATTACCGTTCCGGCCTACTTCAACGACGCGCAGCGGCAAGCCACCAAAGACGCCGGCAAGATCGCCGGCCTGAACGTGCAGCGCATCATCAACGAACCGACGGCCGCGGCGCTGGCTTACGGGTTGGACAAGAAGAAGGACGAGACCATCGCGGTATACGACTTCGGCGGCGGAACATTCGACATCTCTGTGCTGGAAGTCGGCGATGGGATCGTCGAGGTGAAAGCGACGAACGGCGACACGCATCTCGGTGGCGACGACCTCGACGATCGAATCATCGAATGGCTCGTCGTTGAATTCAAAAAGACTGACGGCATCGATCTCTCGAAAGATCGAATGGCGCTCCAGCGTCTGAAGGAGGGCGCCGAGAAGGCCAAGATCGAGTTGTCGACGGCAATGGAGACGGACATCAATCTGCCATTCGTCACGGCGGATCAGACCGGGCCGAAACATCTGCAGATCAAGCTGTCGCGGGCCAAGCTCGAACAGCTCGTGGACGACCTGCTCCAGCGCACGATGGCGCCGGTGAAGCAGGCACTGGCGGACGCCGGCATCGATCCGCGGAAGATCGATGAAGTCGTTCTCGTGGGCGGCTCGACCCGCATGCCGAAAGTGCAACAGCTCGTGCGTGACTTCTTCGGCAAGGAGCCGCACAAGGGCGTCAATCCCGACGAGGTTGTTGCGATCGGCGCTGCCGCGCAGGGCGGCGTCCTGACCGGCGAGGTCAAGGATCTTCTGTTGCTGGATGTCACTCCGCTCTCGCTCGGCGTGGAGACGCTGGGCGGCGTCATGACGACTCTCATCTCGCGGAATACGACGATTCCGACGCGGAAGAGCGAGATATTCTCGACCGCCACGGACAACCAGCCGAACGTCGAGGTCCACGTGCTGCAGGGCGAGCGTCCGCTCGCTCGTGACAACCGCACGCTCGGCCGGTTCCACCTCGTCGGCCTCCCGCCGGCGCCGCGAGGCGTGCCGCAGATCGAAGTGGCATTCGACATCGACGCCAACGGCATCGTCAACGTGGTGGCGAAGGACATGGCGACGGGCAAGGAACAGAAGATCACCATCACCGCGTCGAGCGGCCTGTCGAAAGACGACGTCGACAGGATGGTCAAAGACGCGCAGAGCCATGAAGCCGAGGACAAGAAGCGTCGTGATCTCATCGATGCTCGAAACCAGGCCGATTCGCTGGCGTACCAGGTAGAAAAGTCGGTCAGCGAGAACCGCGGCAAGATCGCCGTCGGCGAGTTGTCGCGCATCGACGCGGCGATTGCCGATGTTCGCCGGGTTGCACAGGGCGAGGATCTCGAGGCCATCAAGCACGCGATGGACGAGCTCCAGCGCGCGTCGCATGTGATGGCCGAAGAGCTTTACAAAGGGTCGGGTGGGTCACGTGGGTCGAGTGAGTCGGGTGGGTCAGGTGGGTCGGGTGGGTCCGGCCAGCCGGACGTGAAAGAAGGCGAAGTCGTCGACGCGGAGACGGTGGGAGCCTAGCGTGAACGTAAGGAAGTCAGGAAGTGGGAAAAAGGAGAAGGTTATGACGATAGTTCGTTGGGATCCGTTTCGTGATTTCGGGTTTGCGACCGCGAGCGCATGGATGCCGCCCGTGGACATCTATCAGAGCGGCGACCACGAGGTGGTCTTGAAGGCCGAGCTGCCGGACATGTCCCGCGAGGACGTCGACGTCAACATCGAGAACTTCGTGCTCACGATCAAGGGGGAGAAAAAGCTGGCGTCCGATGTGAAGGACGACCAGTTCCACCATGTGGAGCGCCGGTATGGCAAGTTCAGCCGGTCGTTTTCGCTGCCGCAGACGGTCGATTCCGGCAAGGTCGTGGCCGAGTACAAGAACGGCGTGCTGACCGTCAGGCTGCCGCTCCGCGAGGAAGCGAAGCCGCGTCAGGTCAAGATCGACGTGGCGGCGTAAGGGGGACGGGCAGGAGGGCTGGGCTCGAGCGGTCGCTTCGGTCCCGCGGTCCAGCCCTTCCCGCCCATCGTGCCCTCGCAGCCCTTCCTGCCCCTCAAGCCGCGTGTTACGCTAATTGCTCTCCATGACTGACACGACTAGTGAAACGGAACAGCCCGGTGAGCCCCAGATTCCCAGTGAGCCGGCGCCACCAATCGCGAGCCGGTTCCTCTTCGTAGACGTCGCCGCGCTGCGCGCCAAGCAGCTGCGGCGCGGGGCGCGGATGCGTCTGGGCGAGGATGCCCCCCAGGCGCCGCACAAGGCCGAACGCGTCGCGATGGAGGAAGTCAGGCGCGGCCTGGTGTACTACGACATCCCGACGACAAAGCCGGGGCATTCGGAGTCGGAAAAATGAGCGATGCGGTGGTGCTCGCGATCGACGCCGTCAAGGGCTTGACGTTCAGCAGCTTGTTTGTGCTAGCGCTGTTCATCGGCTTTTGCATCCTCGTTGGCTTCACAAAGACCAAGAGGACAGCCGGTGAGGCGCCCGTTATCAAGAGCCTCGATGAACGCATGACTCATCAGCCGGTGGCGTATCTGGCTCCCACGGCCCCCCGCGGTCCGGCCGACCAGCTCCGAGCGCCGGAACTTGTCGAGGCGGCGGCACGTAAATAGATCAAGAGGACCAACCATGTTCTGGCTGCTGACGCTGCCGTTCCGCATCGTCTTTGGTCTCTTGTTCATGGCGCTGGCGCTGCCGCTCGCGCTTCTCGCGCTCCCATTCGCGCTGCTGGCGGTGCCGTTCATCCTGGTCTTCTTCGTGCTCCGCGTCGCGATCAAAGCCGCCATCGCGCTGGTCGTGTTCCCCATTGTGCTGGTCATCGCATTGGCCGGCGCTGTCGTCGCGCTTCTCGCCCTGGGGGTCGCCGTGCTCTCACCGCTCCTGCCGCTCGCGTTCATCGCGTTCTGCATCTGGGCGGTCGTCAGGCTCGCGTCGCGGCCAGCGATCCGGCCGATCTAGTTGCTCGAAGGGGCTCGGCCGTCCCCGATCAGGCGACGCTCTCGGGCTGCCACCGGAGCCCCAGGTTGATGATCCGCTGCAACACCATCTCGTAGCCGAGCCCGGTCTTCTCCGCCGACGCCGCGAAGTCTTCGCCCCTCGCGATTTGCGGGTTGGGATTGGCTTCAATCACCCAGATATTCCCCGTGTCGTCCAGGCGAAGGTCCACGCGCGCGTATCCGCTCAGCTCCAGCGCGCGGTAGGCGCGCTTGCAGACGTGCTGAATCTCGGCGGCCGCCTCATCGGTGAGATCTTTCGCCGGTCCGCTGTCGATTCCATACTTCTTCTGATATTTGACGCTCCACTTTACGCGGTCGGTGGCGATGCGCTTGGATCCCTCCGGCATGTTTTGAAAGAAGAGCTCCCAGACGGGCAACGCCTGGAGCGCCTGGTTGCCGAGGATCCCCACGTAGAGCTCTCGTCCCTCGATGTATTGCTCGACGATCGCGGCGGTCCCGATGCTCTGGTGAACGAATGCCACCCGTTCGTTGAGCTTGTCGTCGTTCTCGACCACCGACGCCTGAGAGATGCCGATCGATGCCTCTTGCGTCAGGGATTTCACGATCAGCGGAAACGGCAGGCGCTTGGGTCGTCGAACCGGCCTGCCGATTCGGAACACCTCGAATTCAGGGACGGCCAGCCGGTGATAGGCGAGCAGCTTCTTCGACAGCGATTTGTCGCGCGCGAGCACCAGGCCACGCGGATTGCACCCGGTGTAGGGCAGCTTCAGGAGCTCCAGGTGCGACACCACGTTCTGATCGAAGATCACCACATCGTCGAACCCTTCGAGCAGGTTGAACGCGATGTGCGGCTTCCACTCAGTGGCCAGGCGCCGAATCTCTCCGAGATCGTCGTGGACGGGAAGCGCCTGCACCTCGTGGCCCATCGCGGCGAGCGTCGAGATGACGTCGTACTCGGTGCGCCACGGCGCGGCTGTGATATCCGCGCCCTCGTCGATCGTTGCCGGCGGGACGAGGTGACGGTGTACGAGCGCGACAATGCGGAGCCGAGGCGCGCTCATGGCGCGACCTCGTGGAGATTGGTTGCGTTCTCAGCGCCCTTGTGAAGGTTGATTGCGCTCACAGCCAGCTCACACCGCCACCCTATGGCGCCCGCCGTGCAGGTAGTTCATCGTCTGCACGGTGAGGAAGATCATGAAATCGGTCTTCGATTCCTCCTCGGACTCGGTGAGACGCAGATTCTGTTCGCGACACCGTTCGATGATCTTCTCGAGCAGCTGATCGATTGTGTATTGGTAGCTGTCTGTGAAGCTGGCCACGCTCGTCCGCACCTCCTTGCGAATCTTTTGCACGAAGCGCGCTGCGGGCGCGTTCTTCGCGTATTCGGGCGCATTCGAGAACAGCCGCCGAAGATCGCTGTCGTAGAAATCCGGGTGGTCAAGGCCGTAATGCTCGCGCTTCTTCCGGTAGTGCTCGCCAAGCGTCTTCTTGAGGCGGGCCAACGGATCGACGAGGCGCTTCGACGTGACGGCGGGGCGCGTGCCCGCGAGCTTGCGCATCAGACGGTCCACGTACTCGAGCTTGCGTTGGGCGGGCCAGCCCGCGTAGCGCGTCGCCCACATGGAGTGGGGATCCAGCCAGACCGCGAACGTCTCGGCAAAGTCTTCGTCGGGATGACTCTGCGCGTACCAGTGATCCAGGTGCTGGACAAAGCTCTTGCTGTACGGCTTGGGGAGGTAGTACTCGGGGTACTCCGTGCCGGGATTGCCGAACAGCCGCCGCCGAGTCGGCCGCCGGCGGAGCAGGTACGCATTGTCGATGGCGTGGCCCGCCTCGTGCCGCAGGATCCGGAGGCAGGACTCTTCGTCGGCGCCTTCGACCTCCAGCATCTGGGCGAGCTCCAACTTCTCGAGACGGGGGTGCGCGAGGTAGAAAGGAATGGCGATGCCCGGGACGCCGTCCGGAGTGAACCATTCGTCTGAGAGATAGTGGTGCGGGCAGACCAGCCGGTGCGATTGCAGCTCGGCGTTCAGCGTGGCGATTCGCGATTCGAGCTGTGTTCCCCCAATGGTCACGCCCAGGTCGCACATGCGCAGCGTGAGCAGCTGCTCGTCGGACCAGTCGGCCCAGACAGGTTCAAGCATGGGCCGGGAAGTCTGGCGGCTGAGCGCTCCACCACGCCGTGTCGCGTTCGTGTGCGTCCGCGACCCGGAAGAGCATCGCTTCGTCGAATCGGCGCCCGGTCAGCTGAAGCCCGATTGGCAGACCGCCTGGCGTGAAGCCACACGGCACGCTGATCGCGGGCAGTCCCGCGAGGTTGGCGCTCACGGTGAAGACATCGGCCAGATACATCTGCAAGGGGTCGGACGCGCGCTCTCCGAGCTTGAAGGCAGGTGTCGGGCTCGTCGGCATGGCAATGACGTCGACACGCTCGAACGCCTTCTCGTAATCGCGCAGAATCAACGTACGCACCTGCTGGGCCTTCAAATAGTACGCATCGTAGTACCCGGCGCTCAATACGTAGGTGCCCAGCATGATCCGGCGCTTGACCTCCGGGCCGAAGCCCGCCTCTCGCGTCATCGAGTACATGGCGCCGAGCGTCTCGGCGCTCTTCCTCAGCCCATATCGCACGCCGTCATACCGCGCGAGGTTCGAGCTCGCCTCGGCCGTCGCGACGAGGTAATAGACCGGAATCGCATAGCTCGCATGAGGCAACTCGATGTCCGCAATCGTGGCGCCGCGTGAGCCAAGGACGTCGAGCGCGCCATTCACAGCCCGCGCCACGTCCGGGTCGACTCCCTGTTCGAGCAGTCGACGCGGCACGCCGATAGTGGTGCCGCGCACGTCTCCCGTCAGAGCGGCCGAATAGTCGGGAACGGCGTCAACGGCGCTCGTCGAGTCGGCCGGATCCCGGCCCGCCAGGACCGCCAGGAGAATCGCCGCGTCGCCCACGGTCGTGGTCAGCGGGCCGATCTGGTCCAGCGACGAGCCGAAGGCCATCAATCCGTAGCGCGAGACGCGTCCGTACGTCGGCTTCAGGCCGACGATGCCGCACAGCGCCGCTGGTTGGCGGATCGATCCGCCGGTATCGGACCCCAGCGCGATCGGGGCGACGCGCGCGGCGACAGCCGCGGCTGATCCGCCGCTCGATCCGCCGGGCGTTCGGTCGACCGCCCAGGGATTCCGCGTGGGCCCGAACGCCGAGTTCTCGTTGGATGAGCCCATCGCGAACTCGTCGCAGTTGGTTTTCCCAATGATGACGGCGCCGGCAGCTTCGAGCCGCGTGATCGCCGTCGCGCTGTAGGGCGGGACAAAGGTCTCGAGGATCTTCGACGACGCCGTGGTTCGCACGCCGCACGTGCAGATGTTGTCCTTGACCGCGACCGGCACTCCCGCCAGGGGGGCGTTCCGCCAGCGGTCGGGCTCGCGATCGATAGCTTCGGCGCGAGCGAGCGCCTGATCCGCGATCACGGTGTTGAACGCGTGCAGACGCGGTTCGACGGCTTCGAGGCGGGCGAGCGCGACTTGGCAGACGTCAACCGCGGACCGGGTGCGCGATCGCACCCGGTCGCGCGTGTCCCGAGCGGACGCCGGGTCGCTCATCCAAGCACTCGGGGAACCCTGAACAGGCCGGCGGCCGGCAACACGTCCGGCGCGTTGGCGAGTACGTCCCGCACATCGAGACAGGGAAGAATCTCATCGTCGCGTTCGAGGCGCGACTCGGTCCCGACGGCCGCCGTGGGCGGGACGCCCGTCGTATCTACCTTCCGGACCTCGTCGGCGTAGGCGAGGACGTCGCCGAGCTGACGCGCGAACAGTTCGACTTCGGCGGGGTCGAGCTCCAGGCTTGCGAGCGCGGCGATGGCCGCGATACGCTCGCGCGTGATTTCAGAGGGCATGGCAGATGCTAGCATGATGGTCCCTGGGACTTCGTGCGTGGGCCTTGGTCCGTCCTAGGTCCTTGGTCCCTGGTCCATCGCGGAGGGCTGTGAAAAGCATCCGTCGCGCGGCGGTTGCCGGTTCCTGGTATCCGGCCTCGCCGGCCGCGCTCGCGGCGGCCGTTGACGGATATCTCCATGCCGCTCGCGGACGGGACGTCGACGGCGACCTGGTCGCCCTTGTCGCCCCGCACGCGGGCCTGATGTACTCGGGCCCTGTCGCGGCGTACGCATATCGTCTCTTGAGCGGCCGGTCGTTTGACGTCGCCGTGCTCGTCGGGCCGTCTCACTTCGCGGGATTCGACGGGGTAGTGGTTTATCCGTCGGGTGGCTTCGAGACCCCGTTTGGCGTCGCTCATGTCCAGAGCGACGTGGCGGCGGATCTCGTGCGCGCATCGCCGGCCGTACGGGAGCACCCGGGTCCGCATGCGCGCGAGCACTCTCTCGAGATGCAGTTGCCGTTCGTCCAGCACCTGGCGCCGCACATCGAGATTGTTCCGCTGCTCATGGGCTATCAGACCGCCGGCACGGCCGAGGCGCTCGCCCGGGCGCTGGCGGAGGCCGTCCGCGGGCGGCGCGCGCTGCTCGTCGCCAGCACCGACTTGTCGCACTACCACGACCGGGAGACGGCGGCGCGGCTGGACTCGACGGTCATCGACTGCGTGACGCGCTTCGACGCCGACGGTCTCCAGAACGCGCTTGACCGGCGTCCGGAACACGCCTGCGGCGGCGGGCCAGCGGTGGCCGTCATGCGCGCGGCCAAGGCACTGGGCGCCTCGGACGCCGTTGTCCTGAACTACGCGGACTCGGGCGACGTGTCCGGCGACACATCGTCGGTCGTCGGATATCTGGCCGCGGCGCTCGGCAATTTCACGTCACGATGACCAGCGAAGCCGACCGCGTTGTGCTCCTGCGGCTCGCTCGCGATGCGATCGCGGCTCACGTCGAGAGGCGCGCGTTTCCGGACCCACCCCTCGTCGGCTCGCTCGCCGTGCGATGTGGGGCGTTCGTCACACTCCATGCCCACGGCGCGCTTCGCGGGTGCATCGGCCATATCGAGCCAGACGATGCGATCGGACGCGTGATTCCCAGGTGCGCAGTTTCTGCTTGCAGCGCCGACTCACGCTTCGCCGCCATCACCGAGATCGAGCTACCGGCTCTCGCAATCGAGTTGTCGCTTCTGGGGCCCCTCGTGCCGATCAGCGAGTCGACCGACATTCAAATCGGGCGCGACGGCCTCGTCGTCGAGCTCGGCTGGCGCCGCGGGCTGCTGCTGCCGCAGGTGGCGACCGAATGGAAGTGGAATCGCGAAGCGTTTCTCGCCCACACGTGTCAAAAGGCGGGACTGCCCCGCGACGCGTGGCAGAAAGGCGCGCGACTCTGGCGGTTCGAGGCCGAAGTGTTCTCGGAGCCGGGGCCCTGACTCGCTCCTCCCCTATCGGCGGGCTTGCGCGCGCGTCGGCTTGAGCAACCCGCGCAGCGTGTCGAGGTTCCTCTTGTCCTGGGGATCCACGGTGATCGCCCCCGTCGCTCTGCCGCCGCCTTTGGGTGTCTCGAGCAACATCGGCAACTCTTTGAATCGGCGATCGTTGACGATGCGCCGGAAGGGATCGAGGCCGAGAAAGCCGCGGCCGATGTGCTCGTGACGATCGACGCGGCTGCCGAGAGGTCTCTTCGAATCGTTGAGATGAAAGGCTTTCAAGCGATCGAAGCCTATCAGGCGCTCGAACTGTTCGAACGTGGCGGCATAGCCTTCATGGGAGACGATGTCGTAGCCCGACGCCATGAGATGGCACGTGTCCAGGCACACGCCCACGCGTTTGTGGCCACCGGTCATTGCGAGAATCGAGGCGAGCTGCTCGAAGGTGGCCCCGAGCGCCGTCCCCTGGCCGGCCGTGTGTTCCAGCAGGATCATCGTCGAGCCGCGGCGCCGCACCAGCTCGAGAAGGGCTTCGGCGACGAGCGCGAGAGCGCCGGCCGGCTCGCCGGCCGTGTGACATCCGGGATGGAGGACCACGCCGAGAAGGCCGAGGGCCTCCGCTCGTTCGATCTCATCGTCCATCGCCTCCAGAGAGTGACGCCGAAGCACGCCAGGGCTGGCGGCCAGGTTGATGAGATAGCTGGCATGCGAGACCACCGGACCGATTCGTGCCGCTCTCACCTTCGCGCGGAACTCCTGGATCTCCGTCCGCCCGACCGAGCGGCCGCGCCACTGGTTGGCGTTCTTCGTGAAAATCTGGAGGGCCTGGCAGCGGTGCGCGACGGCGCGGTCGACCGCGCGGGGGAGCCCGCCAGCGACGGACATGTGAGCACCCAGCCGCGGCATGCCAGTCGATCTACGGTCCCAGTCGCGCAAAAACGATACGGCCTTCGGCGTCCAATTTGATCGTGGCCGTGAAGAGCTGGACGGGCGGCGCCGGCTGATCGGCAACCGCCGGTCCCAAGACGAATCGAACGTCGGTGAAGCGCACGGTGGCGGAACCGCTGGCGTCGGTGGCCGCCCGCGCCGCCGGGAATCGAGAGAAACCAAGAAACATGCGGCCGAGGCCTGTCGCGGCTGCCTGCTGCACCGCTGGCGTCCAGACATTCGGGTATCGAATCGCCCGCCTCCAGGAACCGTTCGATTGAGGGTTGGTCTCCCGGAGGCTGTTGTCGAGGACATTGATCTCGCGGAGCTCGAAGGCGTTGGACATCTGCGCGACGATCCGCCAGTCGAACGGCGATGCGAACGTGGGGAACGCGGCAAGCTCCACCAGGCATCGCTGACCCGTTTGCGGCAGGGGGAGCGTCGTTTTCGGCCACGAGTCGACCCATGTCGTCGGCTCTGGGCGCGCATCGCACCTCGGCGGCAGCGTCGGACCGTAGAGCCTTGGAGCCAAATCGAGCGCCTGGCGATGCGCCGCGGCTCGGACGCCGTAGATGGCGGCAGTAAAGGCGAGCACGATCGCGGCATTCCTCCGCCGGGCCGCCGGCGACGCGCGTCCGAAGAAGAGTCCCGCGGCCAGCAAGACCGTCAGGTAGACGTCGACGATCGGCATCCAGTCGACGGCAAACCATCGCCAGCTGAACGGGCTGAGCAGCCGCGTCCCGTAGGACGTGGGCAAATCCATGAGGACGTGAACGAGCACGCCCACGAACGAAACCGCGACGAGCATCCCAAACGGCGCATCGTCGGGGTGCCGCCATTTGGGGTTGAGGTGCCGCGCCGCAACGATGAGGCTTGCGGTCAGCACGGCAAGACCCGTCATCCCCAACGGGCCATGCGTGATCCCTCGATGCCATTCGAGATATTTGGAGGCACCGCCCGCGGCGGCGACGAAATCGACGTCGGGCGCGTTCGAAGCGATGATGAGCGCGGCAGTGGCGCCGCGCCCCGCGCGCCCGAGCGGAGTGCGCGCGAGTGTGGCCCCAAACATCGTGTGCGTCAGGTTGTCCACGAACGACCGGCCGATTCCTCGCTAATATAGCAGCATGCGTAGAGCCTCATGCGTCGCTGTGGTTCTCGCGGGCTCCTTGCTCGTGCCGGCGCCGGCCCGCGCTTGGGGTCTTACGGGGCATCGATTGATCATGGCGCGCGCGATCGAGCTGCTCCCTCAGGAGCTCAGGCCGTTCTTCGAACGTTTTCGGGACGAGATCGTCATCCGGGTGGTCGATCCCGACCTGTGGCGCAATGTTGGTTGGGACGAAGCGCCCAATCACTTCGTTGATTTCGGGCTGCCCTCGCTCGGGCCGTATCCGTTTGCGGGGCTCCCTCGAGACTACACGCAAGCGGTGGAGAAGTTCGGAATGACCGAGATGAAGCGCATCGGGCTCTTGCCGTGGCGTGAGGCGGAGATGTACGGCAACCTCCGCAGGGGTTTCGAAAGCTTCACACGCCAGACCCCGTTCGCAAGGACCGACGTCGTGCTCTTTTCAGCTGTGGCCGCGCACTACATTCAGGACGCCCACCAGCCGCTGCATGCGACGAACAACTACGATGGCCAGCTCACCGGCAATCTCGGGATCCACGCCCGGTTCGAGAGCGATCTCATCGAGAGGTTCGAGTCGCGGCTCACGCTGGCACCTGGCCCGCCCAAAGCCATTCTGAACCCGCGTGATGCGGCGTTCGACGTGCTCCTCGAGAGCCACAAGCTCGTGGAACCGCTCTTGAAAGCGGACACGGAGGCAGCGACCGGCAAAGCCGTCTATGACGATGATTACTTCGAGAAGCTCTTCGTCAAGACAAAACCGGTTCTCGACCAACGGCTCTCGGAGTCGATCGCGGCGACGGCGGGGATCATCATCGGAGCGTGGGAAGCCGCCGGCCGGCCCGTCCTGAAGACCGAGGACGTCCGCCCGGTGCAGCGGGTCAGAAAATCTCGATAACAGAAAGCCGCGATAATCAGAGGCGGGCCTGCGCGTCGGGCTGAGCCCGTCGCGAAACTGGGCTCGAGGTGAGCGCGATGGTATCCTCAACTCCTCGGATCCTCAACTCCTGGGGTCATCTTGCTGCTTAGCCAAATTGCCGAGCAACTCGGCTGCCGTTTGGAAGGCGACGGCCGCGTGGACATTCGCCGTCTGGCCGCCATCGACCACGCCATGCCGGGCGATCTCACGTTTGTCGCCAACGCGAAGTACCACGCTCAGCTCGCAACCACGCGCGCGTCGGCCGTCATTGTAGGCGAGGCGGAGTGCGTCGACGGGGCGGCTCCGTTTGCGATCCTCCGCAGCCGTCAACCCTACCTCTCCTTTGCGCAGGCCCTGCGGCTCTTCGTGTCGCCGGCCATTCCGCCAGCCGGCATCGATCGCCTCGCCGCCATTGCTCCGGATGCGGCCATCGGGGCCAATCCCTCTATCGGCCCGTTCGTCGTCCTGGGCGCGGGGGTGGCCCTTGGGGCTCGCGTGGTGATCTATCCCAACGTGGTGATCGGCGCGGGAGCGCGTATCGGCGACGATTGCGTGGTGCACGCCGGCGTTTCGATTCGCGATCATGTGGTGATCGGCAATCGCGTGACGATTCTCGACGGAGCGGTCATCGGCAGCGACGGCTTTGGCTTCGTGCGGCAGCCCGACGGCTCGCATCTCAAGATCCCGCAGCACGCCGATGTGGTGATTGAAGACGACGTGGAAATCGGGGCGAATACGACGATCGATCGGCCCGCCGTCGGCGAGACGCGCATCCAAGCCGGAACGAAAATCGACAACCTCGTCCAAATTGCGCACGGGGTGCGGGTCGGACGGCGCTCGCTTCTGGCGTCTCAGGTCGGCATCGCCGGCAGCACGGTCATTGAAGACGACGTGACGCTGGCGGGGCAGGTGGGCGTCAACGGGCACATTCACATCGGCAAGGGAGCCATCGCGAGCGGCAAGACCGGCGTCACTCGTAACGTCGAGGCGGGCGCGTTCATCTCGGGCTACCCGGGCATTCCGAACGCCCAGTGGCGCAAAGCGCAGGTGCTCGTTCGACACCTTCCGGACCTGAAAAAACGTGTAGACGAATTGGAGCAGCGGCTGGCCGAACTCCAAGAAGCGATGGCCCGAATCGTTGGATAATCGAACTATGCTCAGAGGTACCCGCGTCTTGGCAGCGCTGTCCCTCGCCGCGCTCGGCCTGATGCTGCCGGGCGGTGCCGGCGTGCAGGTGTTTGCGGCTGTCCGCCCGCCGAAACTGCAGTACGAGATCGCGACGCTCCCCAACGGGCTGACGGTCGTGACATCGGAAGATCACTCGACGCCCATCGTGCACCTGAACCTGACGTATCACGTCGGATCGAAAAACGAGAAACCGGGGCGCACCGGGTTCGCGCACCTCTTCGAGCACCTGATGTTCAAAGGCTCCAAGAACGTGCTGCCCGAGGCCCATACGTCGTACGTGGCGTCGGTCGGCGGGCAAAGCAACGCCTACACGACCGACGACGAGACCGTGTTCTGGGAGACCGTGCCGTCGCAGTATCTGCCGATGATTCTGTGGCTCGAGGCGGATCGGATGGCGACGCTGCGCATCGACAAGGACACGCTCACCAATGAGCGCGAGGTTGTGAAAGAAGAACGGCGCATGCGCGTCGACAACCAGCCGTACGGCCGTCTGAACGAGATCATTTACGCGCAGGCGTTCACAGTCCACCCCTACAAGCATCCGACCATCGGCAGCATGGAGGACCTCGAGGCGGCGTCGGTCGAGGATGTTCGCGATTTCTACAATACGTTCTACGTGCCGTCGAACGCGACGCTGACGCTCGTCGGTGATTTCGATCCCGTCCAGGCGCAGCAGCTCGTGATCCAGTATCTGGGCCGCGTCCCGAAGGCGTCGCGCGAGGTGCCGCGCGACATTCCTAAAGAGCCGCCGCAGACAAAGGAGAAGCGCGTCACGCTGCAGGAGCCGTGGCCGCTTCCCGCCGTGGTTGTCGCCTACCACATCACCTACGACGGCAACCCGGACTCTTATCCGCTTCATATAGCCGCGAAAGTCCTGTCTGATGGCGACAGCTCGCGCATCTACAAGAAGCTCGTCTACGAGAAGCAGATGGCGGTTGCCGCGTTCGGCTCCGCGAACCTCATCGAAGACCCCAACCTCTTCTACGCCGTTGCCATCGTGCAACCGGGACACTCGCCGGACGAGGTCGCGAACACCCTCATGACGGAGATCGATCGGTTGAAGACCGAGCCGATCAGCGAGCACGAGCTGCAGCGAACGAAGAACCAGTTCGCGCGCGACTACATACTCAATCGCGAGTCGAACCAGCAGAAGGCCGGCGTGCTGGCCCACGCCGTCGTCATTCACAACGACATCAAAACCGCTGATGGCGAGTTCGACATCTTTCAGAACATCGCCATCGCCGACGTGCAGCGAGTGGCCCGAACGTACTTCACGCCGGAAAACCGGCTCGTCCTCACCTTGTTGCCCAACGGTCAGGCGGGGCGGCAGTGATGACGCCGGCACGACGGGTGATTCTTGTCTTGGCGTCGGTCCTCTTCCTGGGGCGAGGCGCCGCCGTTTCCGCCACGCAGGTCCGCAATTGGCCGTCCGAGGGACCGCCGCGGCCCCTCCCGGCGCGGGACATCAAGTTTCCTCCCTACGAGCTGCAGACCCTGCCGAATGGCCTGCAGGTGATTGCCGTGCTGCACCACGAGCAGCCGCTCGTCAGCATGCGCCTGCTGGTGAGGGCGGGCTCGTCGTCGGATCCGAGAGACAAGCTCGGCACGGCGCGGCTCGTCGCATCGCTGCTCAATCAGGGCGTTCAGGCAGCGCCCGGAACCACTGCGCGATCGGCGGAACAGCTCGCCGACGCGATCGACTTCATCGGAGGCGCCATGGGGGCGGGGGCGGCCACCGATCTGACGCACGTCAACATGGTCGTCATGAAGGACAGCTTCGAGACCGGGATGCAGATGCTGTCCGATATCGTGCGGCATCCGGCGTTCCACCCGGCGGAGATTGACCGCCAGCGCCAGCAGATGCTCTCGGGGCTGCAGGTCAGCGTCCAGGATCCCGAGTACATCGCCAACGCGGTCTTCGATCGCCTCGTCTACGGCTTCCATCCCTACGGCATGCCGGACAGTGGAACGGCCGAGACCCTGGCGGCGCTCGGCCGCGACGACCTCATCGCGTTTCACTCCAGGTACTTCCATCCAAACAACGCCATTCTCGCCGTGGTGGGCGACGTCACGGCTGCCGAAGCGTTTGCGATGACGAAGAAGGTGTTCGGGGACTGGGAAAAGCGCGACCTGCCGGCCGACACGTTCATCGATCCACCGGACCCGACACGGCGACTCGTCATCGTCAACAAGCCGGACGCCGTGCAGACGGAAGTTCGCGTCGGGCACCTCGGGATTCCACGCGGCCATCCGGACTACCTGGCCGTGAACCTCGCGATTCGCATTCTGGGCGGCGAAGGCAGCAACCGGCTGCACCAGGTCCTGCGGACCGAGCGCGGGCTCACCTACGGCGCGCAGGCCAATATGGACGCGTTGAAGGTGACGGGTGACTTCGAAGCCGAGACGAATACGCGGTCGGAGGCGACGGGCGAGGTTTTGCGGCTCATCGTGGACGAGTTTTGGCGGCTGCAGCGGGAGCGCGTCGGTGAACGCGAGCTCGCAGATGCGAAAGCGTATCTGACCGGCAGCTTTCCGCTCACGATCGAGACGCCCGACGCCATCGCCATGCAGGTGGTCAATGCCGTGTTCTACGGGCTCCCGCTCGAGGAACTTCAGAACCTCCGCGAGCGGGTGAACGCCATCACCGTTGACGACATCCAGCGCGTCGCCCGCGCCTACCTTCGCCCGGATCGTTTGTCGGTGGTGCTCGTCGGGAACGCGGCCGCGTTCACGTCGCAGCTCCAGAACGTTGGCTTCGCCAAATACGAGACGATCGAACTGGGCGAACTGGACCTCACGTCGTCTACCTTCAAGCGAACGGCCACGCGCACTGGGCGGTCGCCATGGGCGGCACGTGTGGGAGGGGCAGGCAGGGCAGGATTCGTGTCAGCCGTCGCCTATGTGCAGGCTCCGGCCAGCGGCTTTGCCGCCACGCAGGCGACCGACGAGGTCGAGAAAGCGAAAGCCCTTCTCGCAAAAGCGGTGGCGGCCAAAGGCGGGCTGGACACGCTGCGTGCCGTGAAGACGATCGTGGTGAAGCAGACGCTGAGCAATCCGGACCTGGAAGGGGACCAGGGGTTCCGGACGACGACGTTCATTCAATATCCGAACAAGTTCCGGACCGAGACACGATCTCCCGAAGGCGGCGTGAACGTGCAGGTCTTCGATGGCACCCGAGTCTGGGGGAAGGATCAACGCGGCGTCCGCGAGCAGCCCGAGGAGATCCTGCGCGACGCGCGAACGACACTCCGGCGGGATCCCATTGCGCTGCTGCTCGCGGCCACCGACGGATCGGTAACGCCCCGCGTCCTGCCCGATGTCCAGGACGCTACCGGCTACGTCCGCCGGGCTCTGGAGCTGTCGGCGCCTGATTTCAATCCGGTGGTCCTGCTCATCAATCCCGAGACGTCCCAGATCGACAAGTTGACGTTTGTCGCCGACACGTCCGCACGCCCGATCGTCGAAGACGAGTTCACCGACTACCGTCGCGTCGCCGGCGTTCAGATTGCGTTTCAGGCCTGGCGCAGAAGCGGCGGGCGGACCATCGCCCGGCGTATCACCGACATCAAGATCAACCGTTCTCTCGACGCGGCACTGTTCAAGCGTCCTTCTTGAGCCTTCGTCTGTTACTGTCGTGCGCGGAAGCCTCCGGCGATCTGTACGCCGGCGCCCTGACGCGTGAGCTCCGGGCGCTCGCGCCCGGTACGCAGGTGGCCGGCCTCGGCGGTCCACGCTTTCAAGAGGCAGGTGGCGAGCTCCTTGCCGACTATCGCGGCATTGCCGTCACCGGACTCACCGAAGCGCTGGCCAAAATCCCGAAGTCGCTCGCCACGCTCAGGCAGCTCGTGAGGTCGGCGCGGACCCATAAACCTGACGCGCTCGTCGTCATCGACTCGCCGGATTTCAATTTCCGCCTCGCGCCCCGGATCAGGCGGCTTGGCGTGCCGGTCGTCTACTACATCGGGCCGCAGATCTGGGCGTGGCGGAAGGGGCGTCTGAAGTCGATCCGCGCGTTCGCCGACCGCGTCCTGGTGATCTTCCCCTTCGAGGAGGCGATCTATCGCAACGGCGGCGTTCCGGTCGAGTTCGTCGGTCACCCGCTCCTCGATCTTGCGTCGACGACGGCCTCGCGCGAGACATTCCTCAGCGCGCATGGACTCTCCCCGTCAGCGGCATGCGTCGCGCTGTTGCCGGGGAGCCGCGCAAACGAGGTGGCTCGGATCCTGCCCGTCATGTCGGAGGCCGCCGTCAGGATTCGCGCGGCCGTTCCCGGCGTGCAGTTCATCGTCGCGCGCGCGCCGAATCTCGACGACCGGCTGTTTGATCCTGTTCGCCGTCTGACCGGGGCGGTGGTGGTCGAGGGGGACACCGACACCGTGCTCGCGTCCGCCGACGTCGCCGTGACGGCCTCGGGCACGGCGACCATCCAAACCGCGCTGCACAACACGCCGATGGTCATCGTCTATCGAATGTCGCCGCTCACCTATGAGCTCGGGCGGCGTCTCGTGAGCGTGGATGCCATCGGGATGGTCAACCTGATTGCCGGTGAGAAGATTGTTCCCGAGCTGATTCAGGACAAGTGCACGCCCGACGGCGTTGCCAACGAGGCCGTGTCGATGCTGACCGACGGGGATCGCGCCGCGCGGATCCGCGACGGGCTCGCCCGTGTGCGCGCGCGGTTGGGCGGCGCCGGCGCCAGCCGCCGCGCCGCGCAGGCCATACTTGGAATTGTTCGGAGGAGCTGATGCGGACGAGCGCTACGGTCCTTTTCATCGTGCTGGTCATGGCCGTCGTGAACACAAAGGCCACGATGGTGGTGCCGACCGATTTGCCGGCGATGTCGCGCGGGGCGATGGCGATCGCCCGCGGGCGCGTTGCCGCCGTGCAGGGGCGATGGACCGACGACCGACGGACCATCGAAACGATCGTGATGCTGGAGGTCGACGGTTACCTGAAAGGATCGCTCGGCGCGACGCTGCGGTTTCGTGTGCCGGGGGGCGAGCTCGGTCGCTTTCGCAGCGTCGTCGTCGGTGCGCCCGCGTTCGCGGTCGACGATCGCATCATTGTCTTTCTTGGCTCAAACGGTCC
>Ga0306922_10000903_pt1 | contig 25682 bp, 19 predicted proteins | sample sta12Cox44000082_FD_203758 | JGI IMG/M metagenome (GOLD analysis project Ga0306922, IMG submission 203758) | Lab enrichment of tropical soil microbial communities from Luquillo Experimental Forest, Puerto Rico - statoxic.12C.oxic.44.000.082 (v2)... | ecosystem: Environmental > Terrestrial >... | reverse complement strand
GGGGTCCGGAAAAGAAACTGCCCGAGTTCCTCCAACTCTCGATTCACCGCTATCCGCAGCGCCAGAAACGTTTTTGTCGCGGGATGCAGTCTCTGCCTTCCCCACTGCTTCCGGGCGCCTGCCACAACCGATGCCAGGTGCGCGGTATCTCGTAGCGGTCGCGCTTTCACGATGGCCCTGGCGATCCTTCTCGAATCGTGCTCTTCCGCCTCGCGGTACAGCAGCGCGGCGATTTCTTTCTCCGGCCAACGATTCACAATCTCTTCTGCCGTCAAGGTGTCCTCGGCCGCTTCCCCACTACTCATCCTCATATCCAGTGGGCCCGCTGCGCGGAACGAAAACCCCCGCTCCGCCTCGTCAAGCTGCATGCTCGAAACTCCCAAGTCGGCCAAGACCCCGTCCACCTTCACTATCCCCAACTCGTGCACGGCCTCCGCAATCTTCGAGAACGCGGTTTGCGCGAAGATCACCCGGCTCGCAAACTCTTTCAGCCGCTCCCGCGCGATCCGCAGCGCCAGTGCGTCCCGGTCCAGGCTGATCAATCGGCCCGACGACAACCGGGCGGCGATGGCTGCGGAATGCCCCGCGGCTCCCGTGGTGGCGTCGACGTAAATTCCGTCCGGCTTTACTCGCAGCCATTCCAACACCTCGTCCAACAGCACCGGCGTGTGTGGTGCGCCCAATTCCGCCTGCCCAACGACTTGCCCCTACCTCACCGAATTCCGTAGGCGTCGGGCATTGGCCCGGCGCAAACTCGCTTAAATCCCCAACGCGTCTTCTTGCTCGTCGGTCAGCGGTTCCTTCTCGATCTGATCCATCGCCCGCGCGTTGTTCACTACCTCCAGGTAGTCGCCCATGCCCAACACCGCGACGTCACCTTTCAGCACGGCCTTCTCTCGCAATACCGCCGGCAACAGTACACGGCCCTGCGCATCCAACTCGGCCACCTGCCCGTAGTAGCTCGTGGCCATCAAAAACTTCCGCTTCTCCGTCGAGCTCGGCTGATTCGCTAGCTTCTCTTCCTTCTCACTCCACACTTTCAGTGGATAAATTCGCCCTGACTCGCCCCGCGTACTGGTGATATAAAAGCTTGTGCCGTACTCCTTGCATTCATCGAGAAACTGCACCGGTATCTTGAGACGACCCTTCTCGTCCACCTTGGCCGGCGAATTTCCCCGCAATTTCACGATTTCCGTCTCGTTGGAGGATCAGTTTGCCCACTTCGACCACTGCCCCCTAAAATGCCCTACTTGACTCTACCCTGCCCCACCTGCACCCACTGGGCCCCACTTTCAACCACCCTGCCGCACTTGTCAAGTGAAATTCGATACGCGTGTGAATAAATTTGGGCCTAACTTGCGGAAAATCAAAGAGCAACGGGCCCCGCGCGAACACACAACATTCTGCGGATTGCCATCGCGAAATTGTCTATATGTTGTGGTCCACTCGAGGGTCAGGCGTGGGCCTTTGGGACCCGATTTTCGGCCTTGTCGTGAGTGACCAGGACAGTGCTGGGGGCTTCGCGCAACCCGCCCGTTTCACGACCGATGAATCAGGATTCTCCAACCGCTTCGAGCCGTAACGACTTGTCTCTCACGCCTCCGCTGCATTACCCTAGCCCGTCCAGCCAGAAAGTAGCGAATGCTCGTCAAAATTCTTGGTTCGGCCGCCGATGGCGGTTTTCCGCAACTCAATTGTAATTGCTCGAACTGCTCGCGTTTGCATAACGCATCCCTGCAGAGCCAGCCGCGCACGCAAACGCAAATCGCGTTTTCGCCGATTGAGGGTATTTGGTTCCTCGTGGGCGCCTCGCCCGATCTGCGCTCGCAGCTGCTGACCGCGCCGGAACTGTCTGTCTCACCGGATACGGGCCATTCCCCGCTCGCCGGAGTTTTTCTCGCCGATGCGCTACCCGAATCCGTGATCGGGCTGCTGCATTTGCGCGCTCTGCAAAGCTACTTTGTCTTTGCGACGCCGACCGTGCAGCGCATCTTGAAAAACGAGAACCGCATCTTCAAAACGCTCGAGCACGGTGACGCACCGGTCCAGTGGCAAGCACTTGCCGTGCGGCGCCGAATTGGGTGCCACCTTTCGGAAAATCCCGGTGACGGACCGACATTTTTCTACACCGCGATGCCGCTGGGGGGAGACTTTCCGCAATATGCGGGCGAAGAAGTGCAACGAAATTGCCCCCAGGAAGATGCCTCGGTTGCGCTGCTTGTTGAGCAAGGGAACAAAAAACTATTTATCGCGCCGCATATTCGAGGGCGTTCGTTTGAATGGCTCAAAGCCGCCGCTTCCTCCGATGTGTCGCTGCTCGACGCCACCCTTCCGCTCGATGGCCCGGATGGGTTGTTGGCGCAATATCCTGCCGACGCGCGCGGCTGCAAAGTCCTGATCGGCCTAAGCCATACCAGCGCGATCCTCGACGAAGCGAGCGCGCAACACCGCGCGGCACGGGAAGCGGGTTTTGAAGTCGCTTACGATGGGACGGAAATCCAGCTTTAACAAGGCCAAATTTGTGCTCCGTCGAGGAAAACGATGACACCCGACCTCACCGCTTCGCCGCGGCTTGCTCCCGGAGTCCACCTGAACGACAAAAATCAGCAACCACGCCAACTTCTGCTGCCAAAGAGTTCGCTGCGGCTACAAGGCCCGAGCCTCGAAATCGTGCAACTGTGCGATGGTAAACACACGGTGCAGCAGATTGCCGAGAAATTGCAGGCCTTGTATGCGAAGGCGGAGCCAGAACGGGTTACCGCGGACTTATTGAGCTATCTCACGCTGCTGCACAACCAAAATGCCATCGAGTTCTGAGCCGAACCGACCGCCGAAACCTGTCGGCAATGCCGACAATTAAAGTACTACGGGAAGGCTCTTCGAACCGGTGGCGTGCCGATCGAAATGGCAACGGGTCGCGCCCATGCCCGGCATCGCTTGGAGCTAGTCGGTCGTGGTGGCCGGGACCGGCTGTTCCCTTTTTACCTTCATCGCTACCCGCGCGACGAAAACCAGAGAACCCGTCAGGACCGCGAAACCGAACAGCAACAAGGTATTTGGCGCGCCAATGTGTTTTGCGGTGAAACCCGCGAGCAGCGCACCAATCGGCTGAACGCCCATGAACATGGTCGCGTATACCGCCATCAAACGGCTGCGCATTTCGTCGGGGACGCGTTGCTGGATGATGGTGTTGGTCGCCGCCATCTGTGAGGTAGCCGCAAATCCAACGACAAACAGCACCACCGCGCACAGCCAGAACGAATTCGCGTAAGAAAACAGCAGTAAGCAGACCGCGCACGTTGTACACGTTGCGGCGATCCAGCGCGCGAGTCCTTTGTATTCGGTGCGTGCGGCGAATTGCAGCGCCCCGAGGACCGCACCGACGCCGGCCGCACTCATCAATAACCCAAGCGTCCGAGCGCCGCCGTGCAGGATATCGCTCGCATAAATCGGCAGAAACACGGAGTACTGCAGGCCGAAAAGGCTGAGCAGGCTCAACAGCAGCAGCGCGGAACGGATGGGAACATCCATCATGGCAAAGCGAAAACCATCCACGAAACTCCGCACCGGCGATTCCCCCACAGCGTTCGGTTCCGTGCGAGGAATGCGCATCATGAGAAGCGCAATGAGCACCGCAACGAAACTGATCCCATTCAGGAAGAAGCACCAAGCTTCCCCGATCAACACAATGGTGAATCCGGCGATTGCGGGGCCTACTACGCGCGCGCCATTGAAAATGGACGAATTCAGCGCGATGGCGTTAGGCAAGTCATTTTGTCCGACCATGTGGACGAAGAACGCCTGCCGAATGGGCACGTCGAAGGCATTCACGATGCCGACGAGAAACGCGATCGCGATCAGGTGCCACGTTTTGATGTGGTGCGTCCACGTCAGAATTGCCAGCACAAAAGCGAGTACCATCGAAATGCTTTGCGTGGTGATGACTCCGCGATGACGGTTATAGCGGTCGCCTACATACCCACCCATCCAAGCAAGGCCAAGCATCGGGAATTGACTGGCGAAACCGAACAGGCCCAGGAGCGCTGCCGAGCCCGTGAGGCGGTAGACCAGCCATTGTTGAGCCGTGTTTTGCATCCACGTGCCAATCAGCGAGATCAACTGCCCCATCATGAAAAGCTGAAAGTTCCGGTGTTTCAGCGCCCGGAACCGTGTCGACAGGTCCAGAATCGAATTCTCCAATCCCCTCACTAATTCTAAAGGCAAGCGGACCAGCGGGCCAACATTTGTGCGGAAATGATGCATCGCATGGTGCGTCAAACGAGCAGTTTCCAGAGTGTCGGCGATAAGGCAGAATACAGGCTCCGCGCGGCGAAGCAGGAACGTGCAATGGGTAATCAGGCCAAGGTTGGTGTTACGGTCCTTGCGGTGTTGGCGTCGTTACTTCTCGCCCGCGCTCCGGGTCTCGCGCAGGTGAGATTTCAGCAGCGACAACGACTGCGGCCCCTGGACTATTCCCGACTTGCGCCCATGCTCGGCTTTGAGATGAGGCCGCGGGCCAATATCCCGGGAGGCTGGACGGGCGGCCCGACCGGAGCCATTTTTGCGGACAGCCAGGTGGTGCACAGCGGGCACTGGTCGGTGCGTCTCGAGCGGAAGTCAGCGAGCCGCCAGAACTACACAACGCTGATGAAAATTATCCCCATCGAGTTCGCAGGAACCACCATTGAATTGCGTGGATTTCTACGCACGGAAGATGTCGAGAATTTTTCGGGTCTATGGATGCGCGAAGACGCGGAGTCTGTGTCGCTCGGCTTCGACAATATGCAGAGTCGCCAGCTGAAAGGAACCACGCCCTGGACGGAATACTCCATCAAGCTGCACCTGCATCCCCAAGCCAGGCGCCTGCGATTTGGAGTAATCCAGAGCGGCACGGGAAAGACCTGGGCAGACGATCTGCAACTGCTGGTCGACGGCAGACCGGTTTGGGAAGCACCCCGCGAGCCGCTGAAAACGGGTCTGGAGTTGGACCACGATTTTGACGCTGGCTCGGGAATCAGCATCAGCGAACTCAGCGCAGTACAGGTCGAAGATTTGGCGCTGCTCGGAAGAGTTTGGGGATTTTTGAAATATTACGATTCGGCCGTGACCGAAGGACGGCGGCACTGGGACTACGATTTATTTCGCGTCATGCCACAAGTTTTGCAGGCCCGCAATCGCGACGAAGCCGACGCCGCTTTAGTGCAATGGATTACCAGTTTAGGCGAGGCTCCCACGTGCGCTGGCTGCGCTACGCTGCTTGAGACCGACCTTTCCTTCGGACCTGACATCGCGTGGATTCAGCAAACTTCTCAATTGCGACCCGAACTCAGCAGGATCCTGCAAACGATCCGCGACAATCGTCTGCCCGGCGAGCAATTCTACGTTTCCAAAGTTCCCGGTGTTGGCAACGCTTCGTTTGACCACGAACTGGCCTACACGAATGTGAAATTTCCGGATGCGGGTTACCAGTTGCTGGCTCTGTTTCGCTTCTGGAATGTTGTCGAATACTGGTCGCCAGATCGCGACCTAGTTGGCACGCAGTGGAACGGCGTTCTGACCGAGTTCATTCCGCGATTCGCGCTGGCGAAGGATGAAAACTCGTACAAACGTGAATTGCTGGCGTTATTGACCACGCTCGGGGATGGACACGCGAACCTGTGGGGCGCGTTGGATGCTCGCCCGCCCGTGGGGAAATGCGAAATTCCGGTGGATGTGCGATTTGTTGAAAATAAGCCGCTCATCACGGGGTTCCGATCGAACCACCCTGACGATCTCGGACGGCTGAGGATCGGAGACGTGATTACGAAGCTCGATGGCACGCCTGTGGCGAAGCTGGTCGAAAGCTGGAAGCCCTATTATTCGGCGTCGAATGACGCAGCGCGCCTGCTGGCAATCAGCCACACCCTGACACGCGGAGCTTGTGGCGAAACAAAGATAACCGTTCGGCGACACGCCCGGAGAGGGCGAAGGAAGCTCAAGGTCAATCGAGTTCCCAGCGAAGGACTTAAGGAGGCCGAAAAAAGTCACGATTTACCGGGGCCGGCCTTCCGATTGCTCTCCAATGACGTCGCGTATCTAAAAATCTCTACGGCGAAAGTCAGTGACGCGAGGCGATACATCGAAAACGCCGCGGGGACCAAGGGATTGATCCTGGATATTCGCGATTATCCATCGGAGTTCATGGTTTTCGCGCTGGGATCGCTGCTGGTCGAGAGCGAGACGCCGTTTGCGCGTGTGACGCAAGGTGATCTTGCGAACCCGGGCGCGTTCCACTGGGCGGCGCCGATTTCTCTTCACCCGGCATCTCCTCATTATCCTGGGAAAATCGTGGTTCTCGTGGACGAAACTTCGGTGAGCGCCGCCGAGTATGCAGCTCTGGCGTTTCGTTCAGCCCCGAAGGCCATCGTCGTGGGCAGCACCACCGCGGGGGCGGACGGCAACGTGTCGACCCTGCCCTTACCCGGCGGACTGCATACTATGATCAGCGGTGTGGGGGTGTTTTATCCGGACAAAACACCCACGCAGCGAGTCGGCATCGTCCCGAACATTCAGGTCACGCCGACCATCGCCGGCATTCGCGAACAAAGAGACGAGGTGCTCGAAGAAGCCTTGCGCCAGATCCTCGGAGCACAAATCCCGGCGTCGGAAATCGCAAAATTGGCAAATCCACAGTCGTGGACCGAAGTGCACTTTTAGTTTTGGCTCCGTCTGAATCGCCGGCGACCAGCGACACCGGTGGCACAAGTGCCAAAGAGCTACGGAAAAGAACTGCAGTACGCTATATTTCCGGCTCAGTTGAGACTTTTTCGCTTTTCCATCCGTCTCTAGGGGCCAAGTTCGGTTTCCCGCAGGAGGTGGCCTTGCTCTCGATCCAGAATCTGACGAAAACCTATTCGAATGGTGTGCGCGCGCTGCGCGGGGTATCGCTGGAAATTCCCCAGGGAATGTTCGGGCTCGTGGGACCGAACGGCGCGGGCAAATCGACACTGATGAAGATTTTGGCCACGCTGCTCGAGCCGGATGAGGGAAGCGCGAAACTGGGCGACTTGAACCTGATCGCGCAGAAGGACGATACCCGGCGGATTCTCGGCTACCTGCCGCAGGAGTTTGGGATCTATCCGCGCATGCCCGCCATCGATTTGCTGGACCATCTCGCGGTTTTGAAGGGCATCATCAACAAGGGTGAACGGAGGGAAATCGTCGAGGGGCTGCTGCAGCAAACGAACCTGTGGGACAGCCGGAAAAAAGCACTCGGCGGATATTCCGGCGGAATGAAGCAGCGCTTCGGGATCGCGCAGGCGTTGCTGGCGAATCCGAAGCTGATCATTGTCGACGAGCCTACCGCGGGACTCGACCCGGCGGAGCGCAATCGTTTCCTGAATTTGTTGAGCGGGATTGGAAACAACGTGGTCGTGATTCTCTCGACGCATATCGTCGAAGATGTGCGGGAACTCTGTTCTCGCATGGCCATCATCAGCGAAGGCTCGCTGTTGCTCGAAGGCGAGCCGAATCAGGCGATTGACGCGCTGAAGGGACACGTGTGGAAGAAACTGGTGGCCAGCGATGAGGAACGCGAGGGGCTCGAAAGGTCACTCCATGTGATTTCCGTGCACCTGCTCGGTGGACTGCACGAGGTGCGCGTGTACTCCGAGCAATCCCCGGGCGACGGGTTCACATCCGCGGATGCGGACCTGGAAGACGTGTACTTCCTCAACCTGACCAGCGCGACGACGCGGAACTAGGAGGCCGAGCGTGTTCGGAACATTCTTCTGGTTCGAGCTGAAGCTGCGATTCCGAAGCGTTTCGACGTACGTCTTCTTCCTCATTCCTTTTCTGATGATGTTCTTCGCGGTATCCGTGGAGGATTTCGGCCCCATTGGCGGCGGAAAGGTCTTCTACAACGGGCCATACGCTCTACTGTTGACGTTCGCGCAGTTGACGGCCTTTGGAGTCATTCTGATCGCGGCGATTTTCGGCCCCACGATTTTGCGCGATTTTCAGCGGGATACCTACGGTCTCGTATTCACGAAACCGATTTCGAAATTCGGCTACTTAATGGGCAAGTGGGCGGCCTCATTTGTCGTGACGCTATTTGTCTTCAGCGGACTGGTGTGGGGCGGGATCGTCGGGACGTTCATGCCGTGGTCCGATAATACGCGGCTCGCACCAATACATTTATACGCTTACCTCCAGCCTTTCTTTTCCGTGACGGTGGTCAATATCCTTTTCATGGGGGCGCTGTTTTTCTGCGTGGCGGCGCTGTCGCGAAGAATTGTGGTGGTCTATCTGCAGGGCGTGGCGCTGATGGCCCTGTATTTCATTCTGGCGATTTCGGTGATCGCGACGAACAAACTGGATCGCTTCTGGCCGTCGGTGGTGGATCCGCTCGGAATGGTGTTTATCAACAGCATTACGCGCTATTGGACGGTGGTGGAGCGCAATTCGAAATTTGTGGAGTGGAGCGGCGCGTTTCTCTATAACCGCATCCTCTGGATGGGCCTGGGTGTGGTAGCACTGGTGGCGACGTACGGGTTTTTCCCCATGTCGGCGGAAACGTTGGCGGGCCGGCGCGCCAATCGCCGAGCGCGAGAAGCCGCGGAAGCCGAGGAACAGGAGCGGAAGGCGCGCCCGCGCAGCGTGGGGCGTTTGCCGCAAGGCAGGCAGGACTTTTCGGCTACGGCCACGTGGCAGCAATTTGTCTCGCTGACAAAGATGCGTCTGCAAAACATACTGCGCGAGATACCGTTTTGGGCCATCGCGCTGGTTATGGTTTTGTTCTGCGGAGTCAACGGGGCGTTTGCCGGTGAGGTGAGTGGGGTCAAAGTCTGGCCCGTCACGTATCTCATGCTCAATGTGCTACAGGGCGGCGCGAGTCTGTTTCTGTACATAGTCGCGGCACTGTACGGCGGAGAACTGATCTGGCGCGAACGTGATGTTCGCTTCGACCAGATTCACGACGCGCTGCCGTTGCGCGACTCGACAGACTGGCTCAGCAAGTTCGCGGCACTCTCGCTGGTGGAACTTTTGCTGCTGAGCATCGCGCTGCTCGTCGGCGTAATCATGCAAACGGTAGCGGGCTACTACCACTACGAATTCAGCGAGTATTTCAAGGAGTTGTACCTGATCGCGTTTCCGCAGTTCCTGATGGTCATTCTGCTGGCGCTCTTCGTGCATACCATCGTGAGCAACAAATTTGTGGGCCACGCCATCGTGGTCGGGTTCACCGTGCTCGTTCCCGTGCTGTACCGCTACGGCATCGAGAATCGGTTGCTGCTCTACGGCGAGATCACGCCATATACCTATTCGGACATGAACGGGTACGGCCATTTCGCGAAGGCGCTGTTCTGGGTGATGGCCTACTGGCTAAGCGTGGGCGGGCTCTTCGCGGTGCTCGCAATCGTATTGTCGCGACGCGGAGCGGAAACGCGCTTGAAGGTTCGTCTGCGGCAGATGCGCGAGCGCTTTCCGCGCCTGGCACCGTTCGCGGCGGTGTGGTTCGCGCTGGCGCTTTCCTGTGGCGCGTGGTTTTACTACAACGCGCACATCCTGAACGTGTATCGCACGGCAAAGATGGGGCGCGCACGCCAGGCCGAATACGAGCGCCGATACAAGAAGTACGAGAAATTTCCGCAGCCGAAGATCACCGCGGTCGACGTGGACGTGAACATTTATCCCGAGCGGCGGTCGTTCGATGCCCAGGGCCACTACCTGATGGTGAACAAAACGGACCAGCCCATCGACGAAATCCAATTGACCGAAGCCCAGGAGTCCATTGACGAGGTCAGATTCGACCGCAAGTTCCACACCGCGCTGAGCGACAAGAAATATTTCTACGAAATCTACAAACTCGACGAACCCTTAGAGCCCGGTGAGAGCTTGCGAATGGATTTTCGCGCTTCGTGGACTTCACGCGGATTCAAGGACGGGGGTGAGCGTCCGGAACTGGCGTACAACGGTACCTTCTTTGACCGCGACTACTTTCCGACGATCGGGTATTCGCGGAGCCTCGAACTGGACGAACCGACACGCCGCAAGGAAGAAAAACTCGGCGAACTCGAGGAAATGGCGCTGCCGGGCGACCCCTATTACTCGTACGTGAATCTGTTCACCGCCGATTCGGAATGGGTGACTTTCCGCGCGACCGTCAGCACCTCGCCGGGCCAGATCGCGATCGCACCCGGATATTTGAAGCGGGAATGGACCCAGGATGGGCGGCGTTATTTCGAATACGCCATGGGTGACACGCGTATCAACAATTTTTACTCGTTTCTCTCCGGGCGCTTTGATGTGAAACGCGATCAATGGAAGGACGTGAAACTGGAGATTTATTACAACCCCGGTCACGAATATAACCTCGACAAAATGATGGAGTCGGCAAAAAGCGGGCTCGCCTACTACGAGAAGAACTTCGGGCCGTTTCAATTCACGCAGTATCGCGTGCTGGAATTCCCGCGGTATCGCAGCTTCGCGCAGTCGTTTCCCAACACCGTGCCGTTCTCGGAGTCGATCGGATTCATCGAACGCATGAAGAAGAAGGACGATCTGGACTTGCTGTACTTCGTGAATGCGCACGAACTGGCGCACCAATGGTGGGGTCACCAACTGATCGGCAGCCTGACCCAGGGCTCGAACATGATGTCGGAGACGCTGGCGGAATATTCAGCGTTGAAGGTGATGGAGAAGAAATACGGCGAAGAAAACATTCGGAAGTATCTGAAATATGAACTCGATCGCTACCTGCGTGGCCGTGGAGGTGAGACCCGTCACGAACCACCGCTGGCGCTGGTGCAACGCGAGCCGTATGTCTGGTACCAGAAAGGCGCGCTGGTGATGTATGCGCTCAGCGATTACATCGGGGAAGACAAGCTGAACGCTGCGCTGAAGGAATTCTTGGACCAGGAAAAATATGCCACCGGCCCGTATCCCGATACGCGTAGCTTTGTCGCCGCGATGCGATCGGCGACCCCACCGGAATTGCAGTATCTCGTCACCGACATGTTCGAATCGATTGTGCTATATGAAAACAAGGCCCTGACGGCCACCGCGACCCCGGTGGGCGGAAACAAGTATAAGGTGTCGATGACCGTAAACACCGCGAAGCGCAGAGCGGACGGCTCCGGAAACGAAACGCCGGTAGCCCTGAATGACCTGATTGAGGTCGGCGTGTTTTCCGGCACGAAGGAGCATTTGAAATCGCTGCATCTTGAAAAGCAGTGGTTCAAGACGGATTCCTCGACGGTCGAGTTTGTGGTGGACGAGAAGCCGACCTTTGCGGGCATCGATCCGTATAACAAATTGATCGACCGCAATCCCGAAGACAATCTGATCGCCGTGGAAGAGAAGAAATAGCTATTCGTTGGGGGTTTCGGGCGGCCCGCCGACATGGGTGTGGCTCAAGTCGTGGAGCATGGATTTTTCGTCATCGGTCATGCCGCGGGTAAAGTTGGGATCGTTGAGGCGCTGATTGCGCGCCGACTCCGGCATGTTTTGCAGTACGCCTAACTTTTGCTTCATCACCTGCTGACGGTCCCACGGCATCTGCTGCCACTTGGGCCAAACGTCGTTCTTAATATGCTGCTGCTGTTCCGGCGTCAGATTGCGCCAGGTCTGCTCCTTCTGCCGCAGGCTGGCCTGTTGCTGCGCCGACATGCGGTCCCACTGATTGAATTGCTGCCGGATCTTGGCCTGTTTGTCGGGAGAAAGATTCTGGAACGCGCGGCTGTTCTGCAAGACGCGCTCACGCTGTTGCGGAGTGAGGTCGCGCATCGTATCGACCCACGGACGCGGCGCACCCACACCCATTTGTTGACGGTTGTTCAGTCTGGCGCCACCTGCATTGGCGGCGGGACGGCCCTCGTTATTGAAATTGTTCTGCGCCTGCGGATGTGCGTTCCCTGGATTCGCATTCGGTGGACGATTGACGTTAGCGTTGGGCGGACGATTCGCATTCGGGTGCGGCTGATTCTGCGGATGCGGCTGCTGCGCCGGGTGAGACTGCGCCTGCGGCGGACGGTCATCGTGCTGCTTCTGTGCTCGGGCTGCGCCGGAAAACTCGGCAAAGCCGGCCAGCGCCAGAATCAGTGCGCCGAATTGGAGATTTTTCCGCATGTCCCTTTTTGCTGCTTCACCTGCACGGGCGGCGCAACGCCGCTCCTGCATGGAATTGCCTTCTACGCGGTCTAACCCGGCTACCGGAAAAACGTTACATCGGTTGCTGCTGGTCGTTCGGTGACTCGTCGTTCTGCACCGCTGGGGGCAAATCCTTCAACGGCTCGAAATTCGACAGCAGTTCATGATCTTCCAGTACCGGCAAATCCTGCATCATCTGCTCGTCCGCAACCACCGGATCTTTCCACGGCAGCTGCGTCGCTTGCGGGCGTTCATATCCAAACCATAGGGCCGCGAGCAAAAGCATCGATGCGGCAAAAGCCACGCGCGGCGAAACTTTCAGCCACGCCCACCAACTCTGCTTGACCGGCTCCGCAGCGACCAGCGCGTGCATCCGGGCATCGAATTCCGGCGAAGGTTCAATCACCGGAAGTTCATCCAGCAATCCGGACACGGCGCGGAATTCTTCCACGCGCATCCGGCAAGGAGCGCATGTGGCCAGATGCTTTTCGACTTCCAGCTTCTCGCTTTCCTTCAGTCGCCCATCGATGTATCCGAGAAGCCGGCTTCCCATTCGTTCACAACTCATGACAACCTCTTTCCCTACCCTTGGTTCTTGACTTGCTGCGCCACGAGCGGGGCTAGCTCCACTCGTAGCGATTCATACGCCCGGAAGAGCAGCGATTTTAGCGCGCTTTCCGAACAAGCGAGAATCTTTGCAATCTCCGCATAGTCGAGTTCCTGATACTTGTGGAGCAGGACCGCAGCACGCTGCTTTTCGGGCAGCTTGTCGATGGCGTGCCGAATCATCTTTCTCCGGGCGTCTTCGACGAGATGCTGCTCGATATTCGGATGCTTCTCCGGAATATCCAGCGTCCGCTCGTCGCCGTCTTCGGTCTCGCCGATAGGCGCGTCGATCGAAACCTCCAGCTTGCGGTAGCGCGTATCGCGGACCGAGTTCAACGCCAGGTTGGTGGCGATGCGGAAGAGCCAAGTGGTGAACTTGGCGCTCGGGACGTAGTCCTCGCGCGCCCGATAGACGCGCAGGAAAACCTCCTGGGCGAGATCTTCCGCCTGCTCCCGGTTCCGCACCATGCGGTACAGGAAGTTGACGAGTGGAGTGCGATAGCGGTGCAACAGAAGCTCAAAGGAAGCTTCGTCACCAGCTTTCACGTCCAGCATGAGTTGGACGTCGGTTCTGGCCATAGCACCCACACTGTAGCAAACACGTTTGTTCTCAGAAAGTTGCGGTTAAGGGGAGGTAAGCGAGCAAGGCACGAGGACCCACGGGGCACCGTCAGAAGCGAAATAAACCTCGCAGAATCAATAAGCTAGCAACGCCAATGAAAACGAGCAGCGCCATGCGCCAATCGGGTTTGCGGTTTACTTCCGGCAGCAAGTCCGTTGCCGCGACGTACACGGTGACCCCTCCGGCAAGCGGCAAGGCGTATTTGAGCTGGGCCTGAAGCCGACTCGTGAGGAGAACCCCGGCGAGAGTGGCTACGCCCAGAAGCGCTGCGGCGCGCACCGCCTGGCGTTTTTCCTGGCCGCTGGCGAGGACCACGGATGCGACCGTGAAACCTTCGGGTAATTTGTGCAGGAAAACCGCAACGAAGATCACCGCACCGAGCCAGGTGGACACGAGAAAGCCAGCTGCGATGGCGACGCCATCGAAAAAGGTGTGAATGGCCAGACCGAGCAGCACGGTGTTTCGCGCCTGAAAGCCGTGCATCTCTTCGGTGTGGGTTTCTTCGCCGAAATGAAAATGCGGGGCGATGGTGTGTTCGAAAAGATGAATCAGGAAGTAACCGATCAGGACCAAGAGCAGCGCATTTTCGCCGGCCAGCCGCACCGACTCGGGAATCACATCAATGAACGCCACGCTCAACATGTAACCGGCGCCGAGGGCAACAAAATACTGCAGGTATTTGCGTGGCCATTCACCACGGACAACAAAGTAGCCGCCGATAACGTTGCCGGCGGCCGCGATCAGGCCGAGAAGCGCGGCAAGCGCGATGCGAAATGACAGGTCGTGAGTCATGACTTCGAACGCAAAACCTATTACTGAGAACGGCAATCACCCGCTATGGCGGAAGAGGATAACATCTCCTTCTTGCACGACGTACTCCTTCCCTTCCAGGCGGACCTGCGCTTTTTCTTTGGCAGCAGCGGTACTACCGGCGGCAAGCAGGTCTTCGCAGCGGACCACCTCGGCACGAATGAAGCCCTTCTCGATATCGCTGTGAATTTCGCCGGCGGCTTTAACCGCGGTGGCGCCTTTGCGTATGGTCCAGGCGCGCACTTCCGGTTCACCCGCCGTAAAAAACGAAATCAGGCCCATCAAGTCATAGGTAGCGCGAATTAGGCGATTGAGGCCGGGCTCCTTCAAGCCGTATGAAGCCAGCAGTTCGGCCGCTTCCTTCTCTTCCATTTCGGCGAGTTCTCCTTCCAGGCGGCCACACACCGCGACGACCGCGGTGTTCTTACGTCCCTGAAGCGCAGCGAGTTTGTGCTTTTCGATGGCTTTGTCCATCTCGGCGGCCTCGTCGTCGCCAAGGTTCAAGACGTAGAGCATGGGACGCTGCGAGAGGAACAGGAAACCACCAATGGGCTTGCGCTCCTCAGGCGTAAGTTCGAGTTCGCGGAGGGGCTTTTCGGCTTCGAGATGCGCTTTGCACTTTTCGAGTACCGCTTTTTCAAGTTCGAGTAGCGGGTCCCTCTTTTTCTTTAGATCCTTGTCGACGCGCTCGAGGCGTTTGGTGATTTGCTCGTGATCGGAGAGGATCAGCTCGAGATCGAGATTCGTCGCGTCGCGAAGAGGATCGATACTGCCTTCCGAGTGCGGAACCGTCGGGTCGTCGAAAACACGAATGACATGTGCAATCGCGTCTACATCGCGAAGCGACGCCAGACTCTCGCGCATGCGTTCTTTCTGAACGCCTGCGAGATCGACGTACTGCACCGTGGCATAAGTAATCTTTTTCGGATCGTAGAGCGTGGCAAGCTCGCCGAGCCGGGGCTCCGGCACCTTGGCGACGCCCACATGAGCGGCCTGACCACTTTTGGCGTCGACTTGAGCCTTCGTGAGGATACGGAATAGAGTGGTCTTGCCCACCTGCGGAAGCCCGATGATCCCAGTCTGCATTGGAAGTCCTTCACTCGCTACATTGCTGTTGGCGCAAACTCGAAATTTTATCACAGCAGTGACGACTCGATTTGGCGGACAGCAAAGGGTGGAGGTAACCGCGTCGCCCCAGATTCGTTGCGCTTACCAAGGCCGGCGAGGCGTGCTATGGTTCGAGGCTAGCTATGACTGCGACCATCCCTGTCGTAAACGCCTCGGAGTCAAATCTGGCGTTTGATCTTGGCGAAGCGGTGCGGCATCTCTCCGAGCGCGACGAGGTGTTAAAAGAACTGATTGGGGCATGCCGGCCATTCACGATCAATACGTCCGATCAGGCGTCTCCGTACGAAGCGCTGGTGCAAGCGATCGTGTACCAATCCATTTCGGGGAAAGCGGCACGCACGATTTTCGAGCGCGTTAGGGCGCTCGGCGTGAACGGACGCCCACCTGCGCCCGAAGCCATGCTCAAACTGTCGATGGCCAAACTACGCAAGGCGGGATTATCGCGCGCCAAAGTTCTGTCGATGAGGGACCTCGCAAAGAAGACTATCGAAGGCATTGTGCCGACGCATGTCCAAGCGCTGAAATTGTCGGATCAGGAATTGATCGTTCGGCTGGATTCCGTGCGCGGGATCGGAGCGTGGACCGTGGAAATGTTTTTGATTTTCCGGCTGGGAAGGCCGGACGTGCTGCCGATTCACGACCTTGGCGTAACGAAGGGCTGGTGCGTGGCCTACGGGAAGAAACACATTCCCAAACCGAAGGAGTTGTTGAAGTTTGGCGAACGATGGCGCCCGTATCGCACCATTGCGAGCTGGTACCTGTGGCGCGCCTTTGAACGCGCTGGCTACAAGGTCACCCACAAGATCCGCCATCGCAAACCGCGCAAGCGGACCAAGTTGAATTCCAAGTCATGAGTCTTACGTTCCAAGCAATAAGGAAAGGAATTTTGTGCCGTTACCGGGGCTTGGGAAGTGACTCGCGGACCAGCAAGACCATGGCCGCGAATCCAAGAAGCAACACCGCACCCTCGCAAGCGACAGAGATGCGGTGCCAGTGGTTGAATTCCACGCGACGCGGGTCCGTTTCCGGCGTATTTTGCAACGATACCATCTCGGTCTTGAGGTCCTCCATTTTGCTGCTGACGGTGAATTGCGAAGCCGCGGTCAAGGCAACCATCAGCACGACACAAAGCGCCGCGGCGGTCGTGAAACTGGCGAAGTCGCGCGTACGGATCAGGCGCGCCAGCAAAAACAGAGCCCCCAGAAAAATGCCCGCGAAGTGCAGTCGCGCGAGGGAATAACCGACCAGGAGGCCGGCCGCGTCGCGATTCCCGAGAATCATGAATGCGCCGGGAGCCACCACAAAGCTCAGGAAGGCGTCGGACCCGAGCCACAAACCGAGACAAAGAAACTCCGTGGCGCGCAAGATGGTCTGCATGAAGTCACTATACAAGACGCCTGGAATGCCACAAAATAGCAGCCCCTCGCTGCCGAGATCAGGAGCCGGAGGAGCCCAAACGGCAGAAACCAAGGGCTAAATATCGGATTCGGCACAAATAACGGCACACCAGGCGGCAGGAGGCACGGGAATTGTGGGAGAATCAGGGGAAATGGTGGGCGATAAAGGACTTGAACCTTTGACCTCTCGCGTGTGAGGCGAGCGCTCTAACCACTGAGCTAATCGCCCGTCTTCTAACGGGTGCGGGACCTTGTGGCCCGGTAAGCCGCCGCAACGCCCATTTGTAGTTGTAACAGGAAGAGGTAGGGTTTTCAACCGATGCCCACGACGATTACATCGCAGACCGTGACGCAGCTCCAACGCTCTATGGCGCGCGCCATTTTTGGCAAAGAAGATGTAATTCAGTTGGCGCTGATCACTCTCCTGGCGCGGGGACACCTGCTGATCGAAGACGTGCCGGGTGTCGGCAAGACCACGCTGGCGCAGGCCTTGGCGAAATCTTTTCACTGTTCCTTCCAACGTATTCAATTTACGTCGGACCTGTTGCCGAGCGACGTGTTGGGTGTGAGCGTGTACAACCCGGAGACGCGCGAATTCGAGTTCCGGCAAGGCCCGGTGTTCGCCAACGTGGTACTGGCGGACGAAATCAACCGCACAACGCCGCGTACGCAGTCGGCGCTACTGGAAGCGATGAACGAAGCACAAGTCACCGTCGACGGGCGGACGATGCCCTTGCCGCAACCGTTCCTGGTGATCGCCACGCAAAATCCGGTGGAGCACCACGGCACGTATCCATTACCGGAATCGCAGCTCGACCGGTTTTTGATGCGCATCAAGATGGGTTATCCGTCGAGCGAGACGGAACGGCAGATTTTGCGCAACCATTCGGCGGACAACCACGCGGACGGTGTCCAAGCGGTGGCCGACGTAACCGACATGCTCTCCATGCAGGAGACGGTGTCGCGCGTGAGAGTCGATGGCAGCTTGCACGACTACGCGCTGGAAATCGTAAACCGCACGCGGAAATCCGAACAATTAGCGCTCGGCGTAAGCCCGCGCGGAACGTTGATGCTGCAACGGGCGGCGCAAGCACGCGCTTTCCTCGAAGGGCGGGATTATTGTCTGCCCGATGACTTCAAACAGCTTGCGGTGTCGGTGTTCTCGCATCGCGTCGTAGCCAGCACGCGCCATGCGTCGCTGCAGAAGAAGTCCGAAACCACAGAAGCCGTGTTGCGGGAAATCGTCGATGCCGTCCGCGTACCCCTGTGAAGCCAAGAAGAGCACTGTCGAATACCTCGGAGAAAGCCAATCGACCGGGAGTGCGCGCCTTTTTCCTGGCGATGGTGGCACTGAGTGTGGCGCTGGTGCTGGCATTGTATTCGGGCGCGGCGGCGCGTACCGGCAACCTGGCGCTGGCGAGCACGACGGCCCTGGCGGCGCTGGTGGTGGCGGGATGGGTAGCGGTAACGCTGGTGCCCGTGCTGGCCAAGCGAACGCCGCTGCGTTGGATCGGCTACCGCATGGAATACCGAATCACGCGGCAAGGCTGGATCTATCTCGGGGGGATCGTGCTGGTTGCGGCGGCGGCCATCAACACCGGCAACAATCTTCTGTTTCTGATTCTTGCGTGCCTGATCGCGAGTATTCTGATGTCTGGCGTGCTGTCTTCGGTAACCTTGGCCGGCGTGGAAATGCGTCTGCAACTGCCGGAACACATTTTCGCCGGACAGACGGTGCGGAGCGTGGTGGAACTGAAGAATCAGAAGTTGACGTTGCCGTCGTTTTCCCTGCGTGTGGAAGGCGCGCGAAAAAAAGGTGCGAGCTCGGCGATGCTGGCCACGCCGGTGTACTTCCCGTATCTGCGTAAAGACACCGCGGTCCCGCAGGTAGTGCCACTATTTTTTTCACGGCGTGGACTGTACCGGCAGGAAGCGTTTCGCATCGTAACGCGATTCCCTTTTGGATTTTTGCAGAAGGCGCGACGGGTGGACCTGGCTTCGGAGGCGGTGGTGTATCCGTCGGTGGAGGCGACCGCGGAATTTCTGGATGTGCTTCCTGGGATTCAGGGTGCGATTGAGAGCCTGGTGAAAGGGCGCGGACAGGATCTGTACGCGCTGCGCGATTATCAACCCACGGACAGCGCGCGCCACGTGCATTGGAAAGCGTCGGCACGGTCCGGTTCGCTGATGGTGCGGGAATTTGCTCGGGAAGAGGATAGCCGTGTCATGCTGGTTTTTGATCCGCACAGTGGGGCAGCGGAGGCAGATTCGACGGAGAAGGAAACGGAGCGCTTCGAACAAGCGGTGGAGCTGTGCGCGGCGATCGCTTGGGATTTTTACGAACGCGGGACGCTGCTGCAATTCCAGAGCGGCAGCACGGAGGTTGCTCAGGCCCCTGCCGAGCAGAATATTTTTGCGGTTTTGCATCACTTGGCGTTGGTACAGCCCGTCGCGCCTGCTGCGCTGCCACCCTTGAGCCTCGATCAGCTGGCGGATCCGGGTTCCTTTCAAATTGTGGTGACCTCGCGCGAACGCGGATCGATTCCCGCTGACGTGTGGAACGCCTCGTACGTGGTGTTTGCGGGAGAAGTAGCCGGCTAATTTCCGGCGTTCTGTGCGAAACTATCTGCCGTCATGCTGCGTGGGCCGGAGCTTTCCCGATTCCGAAAAAGACTTCTCGCTTGGTTTAGGGCGTCGCACCGCGATTTGCCCTGGCGGCGAACGAAAGACCCCTACCGGATCTGGCTCTCAGAAATCATGCTGCAGCAGACGCGCGTGACTACCGTAGTTCCCTACTACGAGAGGTTTTTGAAACATTTTCCAGATGTGTGCGCTCTGGCGGATGCACCGGAGGAAAAGGTGCTACGCCTATGGGCCGGGCTGGGGTATTACTCGCGCGCGAGGAATCTGCAGAAGGCGGCGCGGGAAATTGTCGCACGACACGATTCGCGTTTTCCGAACAGTCGAGTGGACGCGCTCGAGCTTCCCGGAATCGGGGAATACAGCGTAGCCGCGATTCTTAGTATTGCCTACGGCAAGAAAATGGCGGTTCTTGACGGCAACGTGGCACGCGTGTTGGCGCGATTGCGAGCCCTTGAAGGCGACCTGAGAAATGCGGGTCGCTGGCGGGAATTGCAAGCGACGGCGGATACGCTGATGGCCGCTCAGAATCCGGGCGATTGGAACCAAGCGATGATGGAGTTGGGAGCCACTGTCTGCACGCCGAAGTCACCACAATGCCTGCTGTGCCCGGTCGGTGAATTCTGCCAGGCGCGCAAACGCGGGCTTGCGGAAACGTTGCCAGCGAAACGGGAGAGACGCGCGAACGAAGAGATAACGTTGGCTGCGCTGGTGCTAATGGATTCTGCCGGAAAAACACTGCTTCTCCCGCCGCCAAAAGCCGCCATTCCGACTCATGCCTCGGACGTTGCGATTCTGCTTTCGCGCCTGTGGCATTTCCCGACCATTCGCGTCCAAACGGATGCGCAGCAGGAAGTGCGACAGTTCTGCCGCAAGTTCATCGGAACGCGGCACGTACCCGGGAAATTTGTGCCACTTCGCATCGTTCGCCACACGGTCACATACCGGCACATTACGGTTCATCCTTTTCTCCTGGAAATCCGCAACTTGCGGCGACTGCCAGGAACAAAATCTCTCGCCCTTGACGAGCTTTCCTGGGTGCCCATTTCGAACTTAACGCGCAAAATCGCGCGCGCCGCCACCTTGAATGAAATGACCAAGCGAACGCTCCCGGCCAGTACCCTGGGTTTCTGAGAGGCGTTGCCGTTACCCTTTCGCCGGGTGGGAGTCTTCCTGCGGGGGCCGGTGATATTCTGAAGCTCACGTCCATGGCCTCATCGATCACAGCGCCAGCCAGTCCGCTGCCGGCGGAAAGGTTTTTCCGGACCGCGCTGTTTTTTCTCGTACTCACCTCGGTGGTTACCCTGGTAGCGACCGGAAAGCTGGACCCACTAACCACCATCGCCGCGCCGGCATTGGTGCTGTACAAAGGGATCCGATGGTGGCAGGGGCGGGCGGCCGAATTTCAGCAAAAGCTGGCGACCCGGCTGGTGCTGGTATACCTTTTCTTTCTTCCGGTGGACCTGCTGTTTTTCTCACGCTCTCTGGCTGGCGAAACACAAAACCCCGGACTTTACGCGGCGCTGCTCGCCGCCGTGCATTTCCTGTTGTTCGTGATGATCGTGCGGTTGTACAGCGTTGCGACGGACCGCGATGCGGTGTTCCTATCGATGCTGGCATTTGCCGGGGTTTTGGTTTCGGCAGTCTTCACGGTCGATACCTCGTTCCTGGTTTTCTTTCTGGTTTTTCTTCTCTTTGCGGTGGCCGCGTTTGTTGGACTGGAAATCCGGAGGGGCGCTGCCGGAGCGGTTTTTCCCGTGTTCGGGGCGGGGCAGGGAGAGTCGAAATTCTACAAAGCCCTGGCGCTGGCGGTCTTGAGTCTCTCGCTCGGTGCCGTCGCAGTCGGTTCGGTACTGTTTTTTGTGTTCCCGCGGTTCAGCGCCGGATATTTCGCGCGGTCGGGGTCGCAGGCGTCGTTAATGAGCGGATTCACGGACGATGTGGAGCTCGGGAAAATCGGCGAGATCAAAAAAGATAACAGCGTGGTGATGCGCATTCAGACCAGCGAGCGCGTGCAATATCCCTTGTTGCGATGGCGCGGGATAGCACTGACCACCTTCGATGGGCGACGCTGGTATACCAATGACGCAGTACACCAGGTCAAAACGCCTGACGCTTCGACGGGCTGGATCACGCTGGCCACACGCGCGGATATGGAAGGGCGTCCGGCGGCGCAAGTGCGGTTTCTGGCGCTGGTTCAGCCGATGGCCAGCGACGCCGTGTTCGCGCCAGCGCAGGTGTTTGAGCTGCGGGGAAATTTCGCCTCGGAAGAAATCGCCTTCGCCGAGGCGGTCCGGCACAGCTACTTGGGCGTCGATTCCACGGGTTCGATTTTTAATCAATCGCGAAACATGGCGCAGATTCGCTACGAAGGCGTGTCGCTGCTGCCGGTCGCGCGGCCGCCGGAAGCCCGTTCCGCCAGCACGAACTACACGCCGGAAATGCGCCGGACCTATTTGCAGTTGCCACAGCACCTTGACCCTCGAATTCCGGAACTGGCGCGAAATATCAGCGCCACGGCGAACAACCCGTTCGATAAGGCCGTCGCAATGGAGAATTATCTCCGCACGAATTTTGGTTACACCTTGAACCTGACCGGGAGACGACCGGCCGACCCACTTGCCCATTTTCTCTTCGAAACAAAATCCGGCCATTGCGAATACTTTGCCTCGTCCATGGCGGTCATGCTGCGGACCCTGGGCATTCCGTCGCGCGAAGTGAATGGCTTTCTTCCTGGCGAATACAACGATGTGGGTGGGGACTACATCGTGCGCGCAAGCGACGCCCATAGCTGGGTAGAGGCGTACTTTCCAGGAAGCGGCTGGCTAGTATTCGATCCCACGCCGGGGGGAATCGGGGACTCTGCGGGGATGTTCTCGCGGGTGGCCTTGTACCTGGATTGGTTTCAGCTGGCGTGGAATGAGTGGATCATCAACTACGATCTTTCGCACCAGACCGAGCTTGCCAGGAACGTGGGTCAGGTGACCACGGATTGGAAGAGAAAGTGGAAGCGCCAGCTCCATCAACTGGAAGACAAAGGGATGGACCGGCTGAGTGCATGGCAACGCTCACATGGATTGCTGCGCTTTGTGCTCCCGGTGCTATTGTTGTGGTCGCTGGTGCTGCTGCAACTTGGTTGGTTGCGGAAGTTCATGCGCTGGATGATCTTGATTTGGGAGACAAACCGGCCTCCGGGGCAGCGTGACAATCCGCAACTGGCGGCGCGACTTTACCGAGAGTTACTGAACCTACTCGATAAGCGTGGATGTTCGCGGAAGGATACGCAGACGCCACAGGAGTTTGCGGCATCATTGAGCACGCAACCGTCCCTAGCCTCGGCGGTGCAGGAGTTCACCGACCTTTATCAACGAGCCCGCTTCGGCGGTGCGCCGTGCGAGGCCTTTCGCCTGCGGGTGCTGCTCGAAGCGGTGCGTTCAGCGCCGCGACCAAGCTGAGCGCGATTGTCCGGTTGCGCGACAACCATTTCCCACGAGCGGACAACCTTCGATCCAGCCTTTGGGCGGAGCTTGGTTTGGGAGAGAGCGGAACTGGACTTACCTCTTACCCCGTTCGGAATGGGATTTGCACATTCCCCCAAGAGGTACTGGGGGTGCGTGATGCAAACACTTTGGCTAGATTTGCGCCACGGGTTGCGGATGCTTGCGAAGTCCCCGGGTTTTGCGATCGTTGCCGTCCTGACATTGGCACTGGGAATTGGCGCAAACACCGCCATCTTCAGCGTAGTCAATGCGGTGCTGTTGCGGCCCCTGGCCTACAAAGACTCCCCTTCCCTGCTCCACATCTGGGGCAAGTTTGAGGGAGAAGGTATCCCGCAGAACTGGCTCTCCGAGCCCGAATACTGGGACCTGCTCGATCACAACGAATCGTTTTCGCAAATAGGAGCGTACGCGCTGGGGGACAGCGCGAACCTGACCCGCCTCGACGCCCCGCCGGTGCGCGTTTCGGAGGTGGACGCGACGGCGAACGTACTGCCACTGCTCGGCGTAGCGCCGGCGCTTGGCCGCGTATTCAACACCGAAGAGGACCAGCCCGGGCGCGCGCACTTTGCGTTGTTGAGTTATGCCCTGTGGCAAAGCCAGTTTGCCGGCGACCCAAACATCGTAAACAAGTCGATTCGACTGGACGGGGAGCCGTACACGATCGTGGGGGTGCTGCCCAAACAGTTTGCGCTGCGCAAGCCAGCCGATGTCTGGGTGCCATTGGCTTTGGACCGCGCGCATCCGAACGATCGCGGTTCGCACGGTCTGGATGTACTGGCGCGACTGAAGCCTGGGGTGACAGCGGCGCAAGCGTCCGCGGCTCTCGATCGATTCGCAGACGACCTTCGTCGCGCTTATCCAAACTATTATGGCAACTCCAAAAAGGCCTTCGGCATGTACCTGGTGCCGGTAAAGGATCAGATGGTAGCCAAGATCCGGCCAGCCTTGCTGGTGCTTTTGGGCGCGGTGACGTTTGTACTACTGATCGCGTGTGCGAACGTCGCCAACTTGTTGCTCGCACATGCCTCCTCGAGGGAACAGGAACTTGCCGTGCGTGCCGCACTCGGTGCGGGACGAGCGCGGTTGGTACGGCAATTGTTAACCGAGAGCGTAGTTCTGGCACTGGCGGGGGGACTGGTGGGATTGTTCCTCGCGTACTGGGGGGTGAGTGGGCTGCGAGCGCTGGTTCCCGCGAACACCCCGCGGTTCGACGAGGTCCGGCTGGATCCGACGGTGCTGCTGTTCACGCTGGGAGTTTCCGTATGCACCGGACTATTTTTTGGCGTGGCACCGGCATGGCAGGTAGCCCGGACGGACCTGCGGGAGTCGCTGAACGAATCGGGTCGAGGAGGTTCCGCGTCGGGAGACAGACGGCGTTTGCGGTCGATGCTCGTCGTATCGGAGTTGGCTTTGGCGGTGCTGCTGCTGGTTGGCGCGGGGCTTCTGATCCGCAGCTTCGGACATCTGCTCGAAGTATATCCCGGCTTCCAGACGCAGCACCAGCTGACGATGGAACTGGCGTTACCCGAGAAAGGTTATGCCGATGGTGCGTCGGTGCAACGCTTCTACGCACAGCTTTTGCGTCGCGTGAGTGCGCTTCCCGGCATCCAGGCAGCGGGAGCGATTTCGCGAATGCCGCTGACCGATTCGTACGCTTCGGGATCGGTCTTTTTCGAAGACACTTCGATTCCTGACCTTCCCAAATATGTGCCCATCGGCAACCTGCCGTACATGGAGATCGATCAACGCGCGGCGACGCCTGGATACTTTGCGGCTATGCAGATTCCATTGGTCCGCGGTCGGATGCTGATGGATGGGGATGACGCAAACGCGCCGCTGGTGGCGGTGGTCGATGAAAATTTCGCTCGCCGGTTCTGGCCGAACCGGGAGGCTATCGGGCAGCGCGTGGCCATCGACACGATACCAAACGTCAAGCCGCAGACCCCGCGTTGGCGCACGGTCGTGGGGGTCGTCGGCCATGTGAAGCACTATGCGCTTGACGTGGAAGGCCGGGAACAGATTTATTTTCCGCACGCCCAACCCCTATTTGGAATCTCTTCGCCACGCGAGATGGCTCTGGCGGTACGGACATCGCTCGATCCGGTCAGCGTCACGAGCGCCATCCGGAACGAGGTGTCCGGGCTCGACAAGGAACTCGCTCTTTACAATGTCGCGACCATGGACCAGTTGATTTCGAAATCTGTGGCTCAGTCGCGCTTGAATCTTTCCCTACTTGCCGGTTTTGCGGGATTGGCGTTGGTGCTGGCCGCGGTTGGTGTTTATGGGGTGATGGCCTATATGGTCGCGCAACGCACGCACGAATTTGGAATACGTATGGCGCTCGGTGCGATGCCGACCGATGTGCTGAAGGAGGTCTTCTTGGAGGGTGGTCGGTTGGCGGCCGTAGGGCTGACCCTTGGCCTGATTGCCGCCATTCCGCTGGCACGATTGATGGGCAGCCTGCTATTCGGAGTCACGCCCGGGGATCCCGTGACGCTGCTGCTCGCGGCCGTGGTGCTGGCCGTGGTGGCGGTCGCGGCCTGCTATATTCCGGCGCGGCGGGCGACCCGCGTCGATCCCATGGTGGCGTTGCGATACGAGTAAATCATGGCTCCGTGGGCGGTGGAGGCCGTTTTACTCTGGCGCTCGCAGAGCCCGCATACGTGTAGCCGAGACAGCAGTGCGCGGGAGAGGTGGTCGTTATATGCTGTCGTGCCATGACCGCACCCCCAGTTTCGTGTTTACGGAAAGAGGAACAGCGTCAATTGCTGGACGACCTCAATTATCTGAATACCGCTGAGATCAAGAGCTTCTGCAAGCGTCACTCGATTCCCTTCAAAATCGTAGTCG
>Ga0306922_10000901_pt1 | contig 25748 bp, 26 predicted proteins | sample sta12Cox44000082_FD_203758 | JGI IMG/M metagenome (GOLD analysis project Ga0306922, IMG submission 203758) | Lab enrichment of tropical soil microbial communities from Luquillo Experimental Forest, Puerto Rico - statoxic.12C.oxic.44.000.082 (v2)... | ecosystem: Environmental > Terrestrial >... | reverse complement strand
GCAGCACCTCGTTCGCGGACCCGGTGCGGTAGCCGTCGACGTCGAGCGAGACCCAGCGGAAGCCCGCGTCGTGCAGCGCGCGCGAGATCGCGCGCAGCGCCTCGGGCGCGAGCGCGCGCGGCATCTCATCGCGCGCCAGCTCGACGCGCGCGAGGTCCCCGTGGTGGCGCACGCGCAGCTGGCGGTAGCCGAGCTCGCGCAGCGCGTCCTCGGCGCGGTCGATCTGCGCGAGCTTCTCGGGAGTCACTTCCATGCCGTAGGGCACCCGGGAAGAGAGACACGCAGACGCCGGCAGCTCGGCGGTCTCGAGCCCGACCGCAGCGGAGAGCGCGCGGATCTCGAGCTTGCCGAGACCCGCGTCGAGCAGCGGCGAGAGCACGCTGTGCTCGTCCGCGGCGCGGTGACCCGGGCGGAAGTCGCCGGTGTCGTCGCGGTTGATGCCGTAGGCGACCGCGCCGAAGCCGCGCCGCCTGCGCAGCGCGTCGAGCAGCTCGAACAGCTCGGTCTTGCAGTGGTAGCAGCGGTCGGGCGAATTGCGCGCGTACTCGCTGCGCTCGTGCTCGTGCGAGTCGATCCACTCGTGCGCGAAGCCGACCTGGCGCGCGACGCGCGATGCGACCTCGCGGTGGCTGCGCGGATATGACGGCGACACCGCGGTGACGGCCAGCGCACGCGTGCCCAGCGCGCGGTGCGCCGCCCAGGCCAGATAGGCCGAATCCACGCCGCCCGAGTAGGCGACGATCAGCGACTCGCACGCGGCCAGGCGCGCCAGCAGGCGCGCCTCCTTGGCGCTCGCGTCGTCGGAGACGCAGGTGTCGATCAGGGTCGCGGACACGCGATCAGGGTACGGACGCGCGCGCGCGCGTGTCAATGACAGCGCGGGCCCCGCTGCTATCCTCGGCCCGATGACGAAGCTGCGGGTCGGGATCGTCTTCGGCGGCCGTTCGACCGAGCACGAGGTCTCGGTGACCTCGGCCACGACGATCCTCCACGCGCTCGATCCGTCGCGCTACGAGCCGGTGCTGATCGGTGTAGGCCACGACGGCGCCTGGCACGTGGCCGAGACCGAGTCGCGGCTGCTGCCCGAGGCGGTGATCGGCAGCGCCGAGTCGCGCACCAGCTTCGTCGGCCTGCGCGCGGGGCTCGAGCTCCTGCGCCGGGACGACGCCGCCAGCGCGCTGGCCCGGCCGCTCGACGTGGTGTTCCCGATCATCCACGGCCGGGGCGGCGAGGACGGCAGCCTGCAGGGGCTGCTCGAGCTGGCGGCGATCCCGTACGTGGGCTGCGGGGTGCTGTCGACCGCGCTGTGCATGGACAAGGCGCTGGCCAAGGCCGTGCTGCGCGACGCCGGCGTGCCCGTCGTGCCGTACCGCGAGATCTCCCGCCACGCCGCACAGCTCTCCACCAGCGAGTTCGCGGAGAGCGTCGAGCAGGCGTTCCAGTACCCGCTGTTCGTGAAACCCACCAACACCGGCTCGTCGGTCGGCGTGCAGAAGGTGCGCACGCGCGCGCACCTGCACCACGCGATCAAGGAGGCCGCGCGCTACGACCACGACGTGCTGGTCGAGCCCGGCGTCGACGCGCGCGAGATCGAGTGCGCGGTGCTCGGCGGCCACGCGCCGCTGGCCTCGGTGCTGGGCGAGATCCGCTACGCGTCGGAGTTCTACGACTACGAGGCCAAGTACGCGAGCGAATCGACGCAGCTCTTGATTCCCGCCGACGTGAGCGCGCCCAAGGCCGAGGAGATGCGCGAGCTGGCGCTGGTCGCGTTCCACGCGCTCAAGTGCTGGGGCATGGCGCGCGTCGACTTCTTCCTGGAGAAGCGCAGCGGGCGCGTCCTCTTGAACGAGCTCAACACGCTGCCCGGCTTCACCGAGGGCAGCATGTACCCGAAGCTGTGGGAGGCGTCCGGGATCGCGCTGCCCGAGCTCGTCGACCGGCTGATCGAGCTCGCGCTCGAGCGCCGGCGCGAGACGGACTCGCTCGAGATCCGCTTCAGGAAGTGAAGAAGCGGACGAGCTCGTCCTCCATCGCGGCGGCGTCGGATCTGCCCAGGTCGATCAGCTCCGAGGCGTAGTCGCCGTCGAACAACAGGTAGCTCGCCAGGTCCGCCTCGTTCTCGGGCGAGCCGCGCGTCAGCGCGCCGAAGGCCAGCTGTCCCAGCAGGCTGCGGTCGGGGCGCGAGCGGGCGCGCGCTACGTGGCGTGCGGCGATCACGCCGATGTCGGCGCTCGGCGTGATCAGACAGTCCTCGACCACGCGGAAGCCGAGCCCGCGCGCCTTCTTCACCTGCACGTTCACGCGCTCGAGATACTCGTCGCCGTAGAGCTCGAGCCCGGCGCGCAGGATGCGGTTCACCACGCGCATCTGGCCGAGGTCGTACTCCAGCCGGTCGATCAAGAGCGCGTCGAGCACCTTGCCGAACAGGAAGCCGACCGTGTGCATCTGCTCGACGCGCTCGGCGGCCAGCGGGTCGGCGAGCGAGGGCGGGCGGCCGTGGCGGAGCCCGACCACCAGCACGCGATTCGAGCCGAGGCGAAGCGCCGGCGAGAGCGGCGTCTGCTGGCGCAGGCTGCCGTCGCAGTAGAAGGTGTCGCCGATGCGCACGGTCGGGAACAACAGCGGGATCGCCGCCGACGCGAGCGCGTGCTCGGGACCGATGGTGGCGGGCCGCGCCACGTGGTGGACGTCGTTGGTCCAGCTCGGCACGTCGCGGTCGCGGTGGTCGACGAAGGTCACCGTGCGGCCGGTGGCGATCTCGGTCGCGCTCACGCACACCGCCGTGAAGCGGCCCGCGCGCCGGTTGCGGCGGAGCCTGCGCCAGGAGATGCCGTCGACCACCAGGCGCTCGAGCGGCGCGGTGTTGAGCAGCCCGTGGATGCGCGCGCCCTGTGCGCGCGCGCCGACCGAGCCGCCGGTCACGAAGCCCAGGAGCGACTTGCCGAAGCTCCAGGCGTCGCCGACGCCGAAGCGGTAGACGCGGGCGAACGACATGCTCCGCCACACGTCGACGAGCATGCGCACGCCCGCCAGCGGATCGTCGGCCTGGGCCGCCAGGAAGCACGAGTGCACGGCGCCGACGCTGGTGCCCGAGTACACGTCGAAGCGCGGCAGGAAGCCGAGCCGCCGCGGCAGCTCGCCGAGCACGAAGCTGAGCACGCCCGCCTCGTAGGCGCCGCGCGCACCGCCGCCCGAGAGCACGATCGCGCGGCGGATGCCGTCGCGGCGCGGCTCGAAGGGCAGCCCCGCGTCTGCGCTCGAAGCATCCACTCCGTACTGAGTCGGCGCGGGAGCGAGACACTGAAGTCTCCGAGCGCCAGAGACGAGAAAGCCCGGGCCGGAACCTCGCACTGCGCGAGGGGAGGGGTTTCCGGCCCGGGCACTCCCATGCCCGGAGCAACGCGCTCCGAGCACCACCGTGCTGAGCAAGCGACATGCCAAACGGCGCGTGGCGCGCAGCTCCTCAGCGACCCGCGCGCACGCACACGGGAAGCGGGGCCGACGTGCGCGTTGTGATCCCGCACACGGGCGCGCAGCGATGCTGTGGGCCATGCGCAACACGACGCCGTTTTGCGGCTGGAGTGACGAGACGCGGCGCTGCGCCCGGGCGGGCTACAATCGCGCGCGTCACCCAGGAGGTGCTCGTGCGCAAGTGGTTCATCGTCTCCGCCGTCGGGCGCGATCGCCCGGGCATCGTCGCCGACCTCGCGCAGCTCGTGTTCGACTGCGAGGCGAACCTCGAGGACTCGCGCATGACGCTGCTCGGCAACGAGTTCGCGGCGATCCTGCTCTGCTCGGGCAGCGCGCCCGAGCTGGAGCAGCGGCTCGCGGCGGGCGCGCGCCGACTCGAGTGGGAGAACCGGCTCACCGTGTTCATCCGGCCGCTCGAGGGTGAGCCCCGCCCGGCGGTGCCGGCGCCCGGCACGAAGCTCTACCGCGTCGAGACCCAGGGCATGGACCGCGCGGGCATCGTCGCGCGCATCTGCCGCACGCTCGCCGACCACCGCGTGAACATCGCGGACCTGCAGTCGCGCTCGCTGCCGTCGCCCTCGGGCTCCGCGGTGTACCGCATGAGCGTGCTGGCCGAGGTGCCAGAGAACCTCGACCCGCGCGCGCTGGCCAAGGCGCTCGACGAGCGCGGCGCCGAGCTCGGGCTCGAAGTCACGCTCGCACCGGCCTAGCGCTCCGTGGGCGTCGCGCTCGTCGTCGGCGCAGGCCTGGCCGGGCTCGCCGCCGCCCATCGCCTGCAGTCGCTCGGCCACCGCGTGATCGCGCTCGAGGCGCGAGGCCGCGCGGGCGGGAAGCACGCGCGCGAGACGCTCGCGGGCCAGGACTACGAGCCCTGGCCGGGCTGGCTTCCGCGCAGCGCGCCCGCGTTCGCCGAGCTGGCCGCCGAGCTCGGGCTCGGCCCCGAGCTCGGGCGCGTGCCGCTCGTGTCGGCGCTCGCGCTGCGCGATGGGCGGCTGCGCCCGGCGCCGCTGGCGCTGCGCGCCGTCCTGGGCCGCTCGTGGCTCGCGCCGTTCCGGCTGCGCCGCTACGCGATTCTGTGTCACTGGCTCGGCGGCGGGCTCGAGCCCGCGGCGCCCGAGCTGGAGACGCGGCTCGACGACCGCAGCGTGGACGACTTCTGCCAGGTCTACCTCGGACGGCGTGCACGCGAAGCGCTGTTTGCGCCGCTGTTCGCAGCGGCGTTCGGGATCGACTCGCGCGAGACGAGCCGCCAGCTCGCGTTTGCGCTCGCCGATGCGGCGGGAGATCCGGGACTCGACGCGCTCGCGGGTGCGAGCGCGTTCGTCGAGGCGCTGGCGGCGCGGCTGCACGAGCTGCGCACCGGTGCGCGCGTGGACGCGCTGGACCCGGACCGGCGCGGCGTGCGGCTGGCGAGCGGCGAGGCGCTGCGCGGCGATGCCGTGGTGCTCGCGGTCGACGCGGCCGAAGCCGCGCGCCTCCTGGGTGCGCTTCCGCCGGCGGCCGCGGTCGCGTTCGAGTCACTGCGCGCGGCCTCGGGTCTAGCGCTCGCGGTGGTGACGCACAAGAACGTCGCGGCGGCGGAGCCGCTGCTGTGGATCCCGGCGCGCGAGGGCGGCGAGCTCGCCGCGATCACGGTGCGCGGGCCGCGGCTGCTGCAGCTGGTGGCGCGGCCCGACCTGGCGCGGCGCCACGGGCACCGGCCCGACGGGGAGCTCGCGCACTTTCTGCTCGAGTCCGGCGCGCGTGCGCTCCCCGCGCTCGCGAGCGACGTGGCAGCGCTGCGTCTGCACCGCTTCCCGCTGGGCCGGCCCGCCTTCGCGGTGGGTCACTTCAGGGCGCTCGCGCGGCTCGGCGCGAACTGCGCGGGCGACTGGTGCGCGGCGCCGCACGTCGAGGGCGAGCTGGCCTCGGGCCTGCGCGCCGCGCGGCGCGCCGACCGGGAGATCGCGCGCTAGTCGGCGAGCGTCGCGACCGTCACGCCGTTCCCGCCCTCGCGCGGCCCGCCGGGCTCGAACTTCTCCACGCCGCGCACGCCGCGCAGCCAGCTGCGGATCGCGTCGCGCAGCGCGCCGGTGCCGTGGCCGTGGATGAAGGTGACCCGCCCCCCGCCGCGACCGAGCAGCCGCTGCAGCGCCGCATCCGCGCGCTCGAGCGCCTCGTCCACGCGCAGTCCGCGCAGGTCGCAGTCGAGCTGCGCCGGCTCGTCGGCGCTCTCGCGCTGCACCGAAACGCCTGAGCCACGGGCGTGCAGCCGCGGCGCCTCCGCGGCGAGCACGCGCAGCACGCGCGCGCGATCGACCACGGTTCGCGCGGCGCCCACGCGCACCGCGACGCGGCCGCGCCGGTCGGGCGGCTCGAGCACGAGCGCCGGAGTGCGGACGCCCTGGAGCTCGACGCGCACACCCGCCACCAGCGCCGCGTCCGGGACCTCGCTCCGCGGCGTGCTCGCCTCGGGCTGGGCGGCGTGCTCCGTGCGCTCCGCCGACACGGTCCGCTCGCGGATGCGCCCGAGCTCGTGCTGGGCCCGGTTCGCCGCCGGCCCCGGCGCGAGGTCGCCGCGCTGCAGCCCGCGCACCACGTGCGCGATTTCCGCGCGCGCCCGCTTGAACGCCTCCTCGAGGTCGGCCTTCATCGCCGCCAGCGCCTGCTCGCGCGCGCTGCGCAGGAGCGCGAGCCGCGACTCGTACGCGGCGCGCGCCACCTCCGACTCCTCGCGCATGCGCAGCGCGAGCCGCCGCTCGGCCTCGAGCTCCTGGCGCAGCTCGGACAGCCCGCGCGTCAGCGCCTCGAGCCGCGAGTCCTCGCGGTCCATGAGCTCGCGCGCGCGCTCGACTACGGCGTCGGCCAGCCCCATGCGCTGCGCGACCCACATCGCGCCGCTCGAGCCGGGCTGACCGAGGTGGATGCAGAAGGTGGGCAGGAGCGTGTCGGGATCGAACTCGGCGCTGGCGTTCGCGAAGCGCGCGTCCGAGCCGGCCAGCTCCTTCAGCCGGTTGAAGTGCGTGGTGGCGAGCACGAGCGCGCCGCGCTCCACCAGCGCCTCGAGGATCGCCTGCGCCAGCGCCGCGCCTTCGCCCGGCTCGGTGCCCTCGCCGATCTCGTCCGCGATCACCAGCGACGACTCGTCCGCCTGCGCGACCACCGCGGCGAGGTTCGCCATCCGCGCCGAGAAGGTGGAGAGCCCCGCGCGCAGGTCCTGCTCGTCGCCGATCTCCGCGAACACCGCGTCGACGATCGGGAAGGCGCTGCCCTCGTCGCAGCAGACGTGCAGGCCGGCGCGCAGCGAGAGCGCGCCCAGACCCACGGCTTTCGCGGCCACCGTTTTCCCGCCTGCGTTCGGTCCGGAGATCACCAGGCAGCGCGCGCCGTCCTGCAGCGCGACGTCGTTCGGCACCACGTCCTCGGCTGCCAGCCCGGCCTCCAGCAGGAGCAGCGGGTGGCGCAGGCCGCGCAGGTCGAAACGCGCCCCGGGGGCGACCTCGGGCTCGCGCGCGCCGGCGCGGCGCGACAGGCGCCCCCGCGCGAAGGCGGCGTCGAGTGCTTCGAGTGTCGCTCCCTGGGCGTCCAACTCGGGGAGGGATTCGCGCGCGCGGCCGCAGAGCTCTGCCAGGAGCCGCTCGACCTCGCGCGCGAGCTCGGTCTGCGCGATGCGCAGCCGGTTCCCGGCCTCGACGACGTCCTCGGGCTCAATGAACACGGTCGTGCCGCTCGATGAGACGTCGTGCAAGATCCCCCGGACGCGCTGGCGGGCGTCGGCGCGAACGGGCAGCACCGGCCGGTTCTCGCGCATCGTGGCAAAGGAGTCCTGGAGATGAGCCTGCACGTCGGGATCGCGCAGGTGCCGCGCCATCTGGCGCTCGATCTCGCCTTCCAGCTCGCGCACGCGGCGGCGCAGCCGGCGCAGCTCGGCGCTGGCGTCGTCGCGCACCTCGCCCGCAGGCGTGATCACCGCGGCGAGCGCGCGGGAGAGCCCGCGCAGATCGGGCAGGGTCGCGGCGAGCTCGGCGAGCCGGGGCGCCTGCTCGGCGTTCCCGGCGAGCGCCGCGCGCACCCGCGCCGCGGCCTCGAGCGTGGCGAGGATCTGCGCCAGCTCGCGAGCGCCGAGCGTGCGCCCGCGGGCGAGTTCCGCGAGCAGCGCGCGCAGGTCGGCCACGCCGCCGAACGGCGGCTCGGCGCCCGCGTCGACCAGGCATCGCGCCTCGCTGGTGTGCGCCAGCCGTTCCCTGACACCGGCGTGTGTCGGGGGGAAGTCGAGCTCGCGGATCGCCCCGGCGCCGCGCTCGGTGGCGGCCTGGGCGGCGGCGAGCTCGAGCAGCCGCGGCCACTCGAGCCGTGCCAGAGTGGCTGCGCTCGCCCGGAACGTCACGGGACGGGATTGTAGATGGCCGAAGGCGACACGCCGCCAGGCGGGCGCAGGCCCGTCACCGAGGCGCGCAACCCGCGCACCGCCGACCTCGACCGCCTGCCGGTCGGGGAGCTGATCGCGCGCATCCTCGACGAGGACGCGGGCGTGGTCGCGAGCGTGCGCGCGGCGCGCCCCGCGCTGGAGCGCGCGTGCGAGGCGCTGGTCGGGGCGCTCGACGCCGGCGGCCGCTGGTTCAACGTGGGCGCCGGCACCAGCGGGCGCATCGGCGCGCTCGACGCAGCCGAGATCCCGCCGACCTTCGGGCTCGAGCCCGAGCGGGTGCAGGCGCTGGTCGCCGGCGGCGCGGCGGCGCTGGCCGGAGCGGTGGAGGGCGCCGAGGACGACACGGCTTCGGCCGCGCGCGAGCTCGACAAGCTGCGGCTGGGGCCCGGCGATGCGGTGGTGGCGCTGTCCGCGAGCGGGCGCACGCCCTACGCGGTCGCCGCGCTCGAGCACGCGCGCCGCCGCGGCGCGCGTGCGATCGCGATCACCTGCGTGCCCGAGTCCGCACTCGCGCGCGCGGCGGAGATCCCGATCGTCGCCGAGGTGGGACCCGAAGTGATCGCCGGCTCGACCCGGATGAAGGGCGGCCTCGCGCAGAAGATGATCCTGCACACGCTGTCGACCGCGGTGATGGTGCGGCTGGGGCGCGTGCACGGGAACCTGATGACGGGGCTCCGCGCCGTGAACTCGAAGCTGCAGGAGCGCGGCGTGCGCATCCTGTGCGAGCTGGCGAAGGTCGACCCCGCAGTGGCGGCGCGTGCGCTCGAGCGCGCGGGCGGCTCGGTCGAGGCCGCGCTCGAGGCGCTCGCGCGCGAGGGCTAGAGGCTGCCCTCGAGCGGCGGCGCGGCGTTGAAGGTGTACGAGGCCACGACGCCGTTGGGGTCGAAGCGGATCACCAGGTCGCGCGTCTCGGTGGTGCCGATCAGCCGGTACTTGTAGCGGCCGTAGGTCCAGGTGCGGCGCCCGTCCTCGAGGCCGGTGCGCCAGGGATCGCCGAACATGCGGTGCACCTCGTCGCGCGTGGTGTGACCGATCTGGAGCTGGCCGATCTTGTCGGTCGGAAAGTCCTGGCCGACGTTGAGACAGGCCGCGAGCGCCAGCGCGCACGCGAGCCCGGCGGTGACTCGCGCGAGACGGGACCAGATCATCCGTCGCTCCTCAGTTCTCGGGGTAGGTCTCCGGACCCGTGATCGGCGCCTGCGGCGCAGTCCCACCCTGGGTCCGGTCGTGCTGGGCCCACACCAGGAAGTTGTCGAACGCCGCGGTGGTGGTGGGGTTGCCGCGCACGATCACGCGCACGGCGCGCGGGATGTCTGCCTGCAGCGCCGCGTCGAGCAAGACCTTGCCGTCCTTCTGGATGCGCCAGGTCTGCTTCTCCATGTCGACGTCGAACACCAGGTGCATGGGCTTGCCGAGCTCGAACTTCGCGAGCGGGCGCGGCTTCTCGCGTGTCTCGGGATGGAGGTTCGGGTCGATCATCACCACGTCGCCGCTGGACTCGAAGCCCAGCGCATAGGCCTCGGCGATGTCGAGGAACACCGCCACCTGCATCGTCTGCGCCGGCAGCGGGGGCGGATCGATCTTGGCGATGCACAGGTCGAGCTCCACGTGGTACTGGCCGTAGCGCTGGTCGAGCAGGAACTCGAGCCCCTCGATGCCGCGCTCGCCCGTGGCGACGCTGAGCCGCACCGGCTGCTTGTCGAGACCGCACAGCTCGGCGACCACGCGCGGATGCCCCATGAAGACGTTCGACGGGGTCTTGCTCGGGAACTTCTGCTCCGTGCCGGGCGTGACCACCTTCACCGTCTGGCCGGTGGTCTGCTCCGGCTTCGAAAAGCTGACGTCGAACAGTGTCACCGCGTCCGCAGGGCGCGACGGCGCAGCGTTCTTGTGCGCGCCGCTGGCCCCGCGGCCGCAGACCAGGAGCCCGATCACCAGGCTGGCGAGAGCCGCTCCCCTGCGCATCGGCTCAGGTGATGATCTTCCGCACCGACGCGGTGTCGGGCACCACGATCCGCGACGCCTCGGAGCGCTGGATCTCTCGCGCCTCCTCGATCATCTCCTCGACCGCGCGGCCGACCGCTTCGGGGAACTTCGCGATCGCCTCCTGCAGCGTGCGCGCCTCGATGATCGCGGAGACCGGGACCGGACCGACCTGTGACATCAGCTGGGTCGAGGCGATCCAGCGCGGCTCGCGCGAGGGGTCCGGCTCGCCACTCACCAGCACCGGGACCAACCGCCGCAGCGAAGCCACCTTCAGGTCGGTGTAGCTCTCTTCGCGATAGAGATTGCTGGCGTCGACGGAGAGGTCTCCGACCACTCGCCGCGTGTCGCTCATGACCCTGTCTCCTTCACGGATCCGGGAGTGTACCGCTCCGCCGCCCAGCGACGAGCACTAGAAACCTTTCACGTACGGAAGCGACGCCGCCTTGGCCAGGATCCGCTCGCGCGCCTCGAGCAGCGTCCGCATCGCGTCCCAGCTCCCGTCCATGAGCTGCTCGCGCGCACCCTCGGGCATGCGGACCGGCGCGCTGCCGCCGCGCCAGCTCACGGTGCGCGCCGCGAGGTCGACCGCGACCTCCTGCGCCGGATCGAGCTCGACCGCGTCCATCAGCCGTGCCACGTCCCCGCGCGCGGCGGTCACCGCGGGAATGCCCAGCGCCACGCAGTTGCCGAAGAAGATCTCGGCGAACGACTCGCCGATGACAGCGCGGATGCCCCAGCGCGCCAGCGCCTGCGGCGCGTGCTCGCGCGAGCTCCCACAGCCGAAGTTCTGGTTCACCACCAGGACCTCCGCGCCGCGGAAGCGCCGGTCGTCGAACGGGTGTCCCTTGGCCACGCCGTCGGCGGTGAAGCGCACGTCGCGGAACACGAACTCCTCGAGCCCCGCGAAGCGGATCGAGGTCATGTAGCGCGCCGGCAGGATCTGGTCGGTGTCGATGTCGTTGCCGCGCACCACCACGCCGCGCCCGCGGCGCGAAGTGACGCGTTCGGCCAGGGTCTTGCCGCTCACAACAGCTCCCTCACGTCGGTGACGCGCCCGCGCAGCGCCGCCGCCGCGACCATCGCCGGGCTCATCAGCAGCGTCCGGCCGGTGGGGCTGCCCTGCCGGCCCTTGAAATTGCGGTTCGAGCTCGACGCACACAGCTCGCGACCGATCAGCTTGTCGGGGTTCATCGCCAGGCACATCGAGCAGCCTGCCTCGCGCCACTGGAAGCCCGCCTGACGGAAGACCTCGTGCAGGCCTTCGGCCTCGGCGGCCACGCGCACCGCTTCGGAGCCGGGCACCACCAGCGCGCGCACGCCGGGCGCCACCTTGCCCGTCTTCGCCACGCGCGCTGCCTCGCGCAGGTCGCTGAGCCGACCGTTCGTGCACGAGCCGATGAAGGCGACCTGGATCGGCGTGCCTTCGATCGGACGGCCCGGCACGAGATCCATGAAGCGGTAGGCGTCTTCGGCCGCGGCCCGGTCGTCGTCGGGCAGCTCCTCGACGCGCGGCAGCTTCTCGCGCACGCCGATCGCCTGGCCGGGGTTGGTGCCCCAGGTGACGGTCGGCGCGATCTCGGACCCCGCCAGCTCGACCTCGTCGTCGAAGCGCGCGTCGCGGTCGCTCGCCATGCTGCGCCACCAGCCGACCGCGTGCTCGAACGCGTCGCCCTCGGGCGCGAAGCGGCGGCCGCGCAGGTAGTCGAAGGTGGTGTCGTCGGGGTTCACGTAGCCGACGCGGGCGCCGCCCTCGATCGACATGTTGCACAGCGTCATGCGCTCCTCCATCGAGAAGCGCTCGATCACCGGGCCGGCGTACTCGTACGCGTAGCCGACGCCGCCCTTCACGCCGAGCCGGCGGATCAGGTGCAGCACGACGTCCTTGGCGTAAATGCCGAAGCCCAGCGTGCCCGCGACCGCGATCCGCCGCACCCTGGGCCGCGCCAGCGCCAGGCACTGCGAGGCCAGCACATCGCGCACCTGACTGGTGCCGATCCCGAAGGCGATCGCACCGAACGCACCGTGGGTCGAGGTGTGGCTGTCGCCGCAGGCGATGGTCTGGCCAGGCTGGGTGAGGCCGAGCTCGGGCCCGATCACGTGCACGATGCCCTGGCTGCCGGACCCGATCGGGAAGAACTGGATGCCGTGGCGTCTCGTGTTCTGCTCGATCGCCTGCAGCATCTCCTCGGCCTGCGCGTCGCGCAGCGGCCGGGCGTGCGTGTCGGTGGGCACAATGTGGTCCACGGTGGCGAAGGTGCGCTCGGGCACCAGCACCGGGAGCCCCGCGTCGTCGAGCATCTGGAAGCCCTGGGGGCTCGTCACCTCGTGGACCAGGTGCAATCCGATGAAGAGCTGGGTCTGCCCTCCGGGCAGCTCGCGCACCGTGTGCAGGTCCCAGACCTTGTCGAGGAGGTTCCGCCCCATGTTCGGAGTAGCTTAGCAAGGGCCGGAGGCCGCAAGCGCAGCGCGCAGCGAGGCGGAGCCGAGCGAAGGGCGGGTGGCGCGAGGCCGTCCTCGCGCCGGGCCCCGCTCAGCGTTCCGCGACGAGCTGGTAGGGGCCCGTCGGCCGCTCGCCTTCGCCCATGGCCTTCGAGGCCCCCAGGTCGTAGTCGACCAGGTAGCGGACGTTCTCGAAGCCGGCCTCGCTGAGCAGGAGCTCCGCGTGCTGGGGCGGGACGTAGCGGCGGTGGCTGACGTGCTCGGCAGACGGGCCGTCGTCGATCGAGAAGACCTGGGTGCGGCGCTCGAGCAGCGGCGTCAGCATTTCGCGCTTGTCGCGCAGGCGCAGCTGGTGTCCCTTCACCGTGCGTTCGATCTCGCGCCATTGACCGTTCGCCTCGGGCTTCAGCATGGGCAGCGGACAGAAGCAGTCGAGCGCGATCACCCCGGGCGACTTCATGCAGCGGGTGACGTGGCGCAGGAAGAGGCGCTGCTCCTCCACGTCGATCAGCGCGTTGAAGGCGTAGAGCGTGGCGAGGACGACATCGAACTTCTCGAACAGTGCGCTGTTGCGGAAGTCGAAGTCCGCCAGGCGCACACGGTCCTGCCAGGGCTCGAGCCGGCGGCGCGCGACCTCGAGCATCGGCCGCGACACGTCGACGCCCAGCGCCTCGTAGCCGGCCTCGCCGAGCTTGGCGAGCACGCGGCCCGTGCCGCAGCCCACCTCGAGCACCGGCCCCGGGTACTTGGCCGCGAGGTCGAGGTAGAGCGACAGGTCCTTGCGGAAGTCGGCTGCGAACAGGCTCTGGAACTCGGCGTACTGGCGCTCGGCGGAGTGGCGGATCTGCATGCGCGCGGGACTCTAAGGAGGCGCGAAAACTGCGCGCAAACCAGACCTTGTGATGCCCCGCACAAGAGCGGCCAGCGAGGGAAGGGCCCGGACACGTCGCGAGCCGTGCGCGCTATGCTCGCGCGTGTTGGCGCAAGCTGCGAACCCCGCTGGCCTCGACCGCGCGATGCTCCGCCGCGAGCTCACCGCCGCGCTGGCCGACTGGGGCGCGGCCGATCCCGATCGGCTCGAGGCGCCCGTCGAGCAGGCGCTGCGCGACTGCTCCGACGAGGCGCTGGCGATCGCGGTCGCGCGGCTGCGCGAGACCGAGCACGACTGGGGCTTCCATCCGCACGACCCGGTCTCACGCCGGCTCTCGCGCCTCGGGCACGGGCTGGTGATGCAGCCGGGCTCAGAGCTCCTGGGCCGGGAGAACCTCGAGCTCGCGCATCGGCGCCCGGTGTTCTTCGTCGCCAACCACCTGTCGTTCGTCGACGCCAACGTGTTCGACGCGCTCTTCGCGAGTCAGGGACAGCGCGAGATCGCGGATCGGCTCACCGTGCTGGTGGGGCCCAAGGTCTACGCCTCGGTCACCCGGCGGCTGGCGAGCATGTGCTTCGGCGCGATCAAGATTCCGCAGAGTCAGAGCCGTGCCTCCGGCGAGGCGGTGATGCCGCGGCGCGAGGTCGCGCGGCTGGCGGTCGAGACACTCGCCTGCGTCGCTGAGCGCCACGCTGCGGGTGACCACGTGCTGATCTTCGTCGAGGGCACGCGCAGCCGCAGCGGCGCGATGCAGCGCGTGCTGGCGGCATCGGCGCGCTACTTCGAAGGCGGCGACGCGCTGGTGATTCCCGTGGGGCTGTGGGGCACCGAGAAGCTCGTCCCGCTCGAGACCGAGCGGGTGACCGCGAGCACGGTGCACGCCCGTGCGGGCCGGCCGGTCGACGCCGCCGAGCTCGCGGCGCGCGCCCGCGGCAAGCGCCCGGTGGTCGCGGATGCGCTCGGGTATCTGATCGCGCAGCTCCTGCCCGCGCACTACCGCGGCGTGTACGGCTCGGTACCGGACGGGTCCGAGCCCGCGCACGCCGCCGCAGCCGCCTTCTCGAGCTGATGCGGCGATCGCCGGGCTGGCGCGCCCTCGTCGCCCTGGCCGTTCTCTTCATGGCGCAGCGTGCCCGCGCGGACGCACTCGCCGCCAAGGCCGATGCGTTCCTCTCCGCCATCCACGCGCGCCATCTCTCGCCCCAGGGGCTCTTCCTCTACAACGTCGACCTCCGCACGATCGGCGGCGAGCTCGCGAGCGGCGCCTACCCGGCGATGGCGGACGGGCCGACCTTCAACGGCCTGTTCGCGGGGGCCGCGTGCGCGCACGCGGAGGCGACGAGCGGCGAGGAGCGGGCGCGCGCGCTGGCCGATGCCGCAGCCGGGCTCTCGGGCCTCGAGCTCTTGATGGACGTGACCGGCGTGCGCGGGCTGCTGGCGCGGACCGCGCGGCGCGCGCCGCCGGTCGGCCCGGACCAAAGTGACTGGCACGCGGGCTCGGGCCGCTTCGCCGGCTGGTTCTGGCGCGGCGACGTCTCGCAGGACCAGTACGCGAACGGGCTGGTCCCCGCGGTCGGGTTGTGCCGGCGGCTCTTCGCGGAGCGGTCGAGGCGACTGGTCGTCGACGCGGAGGCGCATCTGGTCACGCACCGCTTCCAGCTGGTCGATCCGGACGGCAAGCGCACGACCTACGGCGACCTGTCCCCGACCTCGGGGCTGGGCTGGAATGGGATCGGCCAGCTCACCGGGTACGCGATCGTGGCGCTCGCCGCCGCGCTCGACCCGAATGACGCACAGTCGACGGCGCTGCGCGACCGGCTGCGCGATCGCGACCGCATGGTGTCCCGCGCGCGCTTCACGAACGCGCGCATCTTCGGCATCACCGACTACTCGAACGACCTGATGTCGTTCGACCTGTACCGGGTGCTGCTGCCGCTCGCCCTGGAGACCGGTGACCCGGCAGAGGCCGATCTCCGCGCGGGACTATGGCGCAGCTGGCTGCGGGTCCGCGACGACCACAACCCCTACTTCGCGCTGGTGTTCTGCGAGCTCGAGCCCGAGTCGTGCCCCGCGCGGTTGCTCGCCGAGGTCCATGACGCGCTCGCCGACTTCCCGGCCGAGAAGCGCAAGATCGGCGGGTCTGCCGAGCTCGCCGCGCTGCCGCGGCGCTGGCTGCCCGCGCGGAAGCGGGAGGACGAGGCGCGGGAGCTGGTGCCGATGCGGCTCCGGCCAGCGACCTCGTTCGAGTGGAAGTCGAGCCCCTACCGCGTCACGGACGTGGTCGATCCCAGCACCGAGTACACCGGCCTCGACTACCTGGTCGCGTACTGGCTCTACGACGCGCTCTGCCGCACGCGCGGCGACTGCCCGCGCTAGTTCGTCGCACCGGGCTGGAGCCTGAGCTGTACGCCTTCCGCGCCCGGGTCGACCGGGCTCGGCAGCTCGGCCGAGGGCTCGCGCGCGTCATGCGTCAATGGATCGCCGTCGGCGTCGATGCGTGCGGAGAGCTCGATCGGGCCGACCCAGGGTCGCCCCTTGATCATCTCGTCGTCGGGCCCGATCTCGAACTGCATCGGGAACGGCCCGACCGGGAGCCGCTTCACCGCCAGCGGCGGACCGGGGATGCCGGGAGCGCGCGCAATCAGGAACACCACGGCTCCCTGCGCCGCGACTCCGTCCGCGAGCGAGATGGTCCCGCTGATCGGCGGCCCGTTCGCGACGCCCGCACGCGCGCCGGTCTCGGCCCCTCCGCCGTCGGGCGGGCCCAGGGGCATGCGCGCGCTCGGCGCCGGGCTCTCGAGCCCGGGAACGCGAACCGGATGCTCGACCGGCGGCGGCTCGTCCTTGGGCTCGACGTACGGCTCGACCCGGCGGTCACAGGCGGCGAGCCACACCGCCGCGGCGCAGGAGAAAAGCCGGGCGCTACGACGCAAACTAGGCGGCATGGTCGGCACAGGGTACTCGCTCGCGCGCGTGACGCTTCTCGGCGCGTGGCTCGGCGCGATGGCGGTGTTCGGCGCGGTGTTCGTGCCGTCCGCGTTCGAGCACCTGCCGACGCAGCTCGCCGCGGCGGTACTGGGCGACGGCTTCGCAGCGCTGGACCGCGGGGGCGTGGTGGTGGCCGCACTTTGCGTCGCGCTCGGGCTGGCCGCGCTGCGCCCCGGCCGCCGCGGGTCACGCGAGCTCTGGCGGGTTCATCTTCCGCTGCTCGGCGCCGGCGCCCATCTCGTCAACGCGGTGCTCGTGACGCCGCGACTCCACGCGCTGCGGGTCGCGGCCGGCGGCACGATCAGCCACCTGGGCGCGGGCGATCCGGAGCTCGCCAGCTTCGCCCGGCTCCACGCCGTCTCGCAGGCGCTCTTCCTCACCGCTGCCGCCAGCGCGGCCGCTGCCTGCGTCTGGGACGTGGCCGCGCTCTCCGGCGGGCGCTCGGCGGGGGCTTCTCGCGACGGAGAACGCCGCGATTTCTGAGCATTTTTCCGCAAAAATCCGTAGCGCGACCGAGTGCCTTCGTTATAGTCCCGGCCCCCCGTGCAGATCTCCCCGGAGAGCGAAACGCGCGGACGGGGACGGAGACGGGAAGGGCCATGGCCATCGATATCACGCTGCAGATCAAGCTGTCGGTGGAGGAATCCGCGCTCGAGGATGCGCTTGCGGAGTACGACGAGCTGACGGTGAGCGCCCTCGTCACGCAGATTCTCGACAAGGCCATCGCGCTCGAGCACATCGACACCGAGATCAAGGCGGGACCGAACTCCCTCGAGGAGTACGACAAGGTCCGCGAGGTCTAGAAGAGCTCGAGCTGACCTCGCGGCGCCGGCCGCTGGCGCGGCTCGGGCGGGCGCGGCCTGGCGCGTGCGATCGCGTGGGGCAGTGCTGCGAAGGGCGCGGCTCGCGCTGGGACCGGCTCCGGACCGGGTCGGTAGATCCCCTGGCGCCGTGCGTAGGCCAGAATGCGCCGGTAGAGCCGCCAGAAGCGCGGACCGTGGTTCAGGTGGCGCAGGTGCGCGAGCTCGTGGCAGAGCGTGTCGACCATGACGCTGTACTTGAGCAGGTCGGGCGAGCGCAGCTGGTGCAGGCGGATCCGGATCCGCCCGTCGGCGTAGCAGATGCCGTAGCGCCGGCGCACGCGCGGGCTTTCCGCATCGACCGATGCCAGCGGCAGCTCGAACGCACCGGCGAGCAGCTCGGCGTGACGTCGCAATCGCTCGAGCGCGCGACCGCGCGCTTCCTGTGCGGGATCGCTCAAGCGCGGGGCTCCGGGGGAGGCGGCGAGAGTATACCCTTGCGCGCATGAGCGACCCCTCGCTCGAGCCATTCCCGACGCGCTTCCCGATCTTTCCGCTGCCCAACGTAGTGCTGTTCCCCGGCACCTATCTCCCGCTGCACATCTTCGAGCCGCGCTATCGCGCGATGACCGAGGCCGCGCTCGCGGGCGACTCCGTGATCGGCATGGTGTTGCTGCGCTCAGAAGCGGAGGCCATGGCGGCGCGGGCTCCGATCTTCGGCGTGGGCTGCGCCGGGCGTATCGTCGAGCACCGCCAGCTCCCGGATGGCCGCTGGAACCTCCTGCTCTACGGCGAGCGGCGCTTCCGCATCGCGCGCGAGCTCGAGCTCGGCACGGCCTTTCGCGAGATCGAGGCCGATCTCTTCCCCGAGCCGCGCTTCGCTGAGCTCGCGCTCGCCTCGCGCCAGGCGCTCGAGCGCGCGCGGCCGCAGCTCGAAGCGCGCATGCTCGAGCTGGGGCGACTCACTGCGCCCGAGAGCGCCGCGCCGCTGGCCGAGCGCATGCGCACGCTCGATCCGATCCTGCTCGTGAACGCGATCGCATTCGGCGTCGAGTCTCCGGTGGTCGAGAAGCAGAGCCTGCTCGAGACCGCCGACGCGGCAGCGCAGAGCGAGCTCCTGCTGCGCCTGCTCTCGTTCCGGATCGCCGAGGCGCGGCTGCCCGAGGGGCCGAAGAGTCTCAACTGAGATTTCGCTAAAACGTGCGATCGCGCGCGAAAAATCGCGACCGATGGAGACCACTCCACACCAGTCCGTGGCACTTCGCTGTGTGAACGGCTGTGCAACGCGCTGTGTACTCGGGATCACACTTCTGCCCAAACTGCACAAGAGCGACGCGAATCTGGCGACTTGCCCGCCGTCGGGGAATTCCCGCGTGAGCCGCGCAGGTCCGCGCCGGTGTAGGCGCGAGGCGAAAGACCTGCCGCGCGCGAATCGGCTTTGCGCAGCGCTCCCTTGCGTGGGAGAGTCGCGTTCCGCGCAGGCGGCGGAGCCCGGCAAGGCTGGCTCCGCTCGGGGGGAAATGGCTCGAAATGACCACTGGGGGGTGGGAGCTCGTCCGCTCTGAAATCGGACGACGCGTTGGAGAGGCTGCGTTCGACGCCTGGTTCCGGGCGCTGGACGGGCAGCTCGAAGGCGAGACGCTGGTGCTGCGTTGCCCGGATCGCTTCACGCGCGACTGGGTGCGCGGCCGCTACGGAAAGGTGATCGAAGAGTGCGCGCCCGCGGCGCGCTCGGTCGAGTACCAGGTCGACGGCGTGCGCCGCTGCGCGCCGTCGACCCCACGCTCGACCGCTCCGGTCGCCGAGCCGGCCGGGCTCGGCCCGCGCGAGTGCGCGCAGGAGGAGCTGTTCGAACGGTTCGTCTCGGGACCGGGCAGCGCCCTCGCGCTCGAGGCCGCGCGCGCCGTCGCACGCGGCGACGCGGGCCGCTGCAACCCGCTGTTCCTCGCGGGCGGCACCGGCTCGGGCAAGACGCACCTGTGCCGGGCGATCTCGACCCAGCTCGGCGCAGCGGCGCTCTACCGCTCGAGCGAGGAGTTCACCACCGAGGTGACCGAGGCGCTGCGCGCCGGACAGATGCCGCGCATCCGCCAGCGCTACCGCCGGCAGGCGAACCTGCTCATCCTCGAGGACGTCCAGTTCCTCGCTGGCAAGCGCGCCACGCAGGTCGAGCTGTTCCACACGCTCGACCACCTGGTCGCGAGCGGCCGGACGGTGGTGTTCTCGGCCGACCGCGCGCCGTCCGAGCTCGACGAGATCGACCCGAAGCTGCGCTCGCGCATGGCGTCGGGTCTGGTCGCGCGCATCGCGCCCCCTGAGGCGGCGACGCGGCGCGCGATCCTGCGCGAGCGTGCAGCGCGCGGCGGGGTGCGCGTTCCCGAGAGCTGCCTGGAGCTGCTCGCCGAGCGCGAGCTGCCGTCGGTGCGCGACCTGATCGCGGGGCTCAACCAGGTGGTGGCGCGCGCGTCGCTGCTGCGCGCGCCGATCACGCCCGAGCTCGTGGCGCAGGCGCTCGACGCGGTCGACATGCCGGGCCGCGCGCGCTCGCTCGACGAGATCAGCGCGGAGACCGCGCGCGCCTACGGGCTCCCGGCCGACGCGCTGCGCAGCCGCTCGCGCAAGCAGATCTTCGTGCGGCCGCGGCAGATCGCCATGTACCTGGCACGCCGCTACACCGACGCGTCGCTCGCCGACATCGGGCGCGCGTTCGGGCGCGACCACACCAGCGTCATGTACGCGATCGACGCGGTGGAACGGCGCATCGTCGAGCGGCCGCAGCTGCGCTACGAGCTGGAGGCGCTCGCCGCGCGGATCAGCGGCTCGCCGCCTGTCCGTAGTGCTTGCGGTAGTACTCGCGGTACTCGCCGGACTTGATCGGCTCCCACCAGTCGCGCCGCTCTGCATACCAGCGCGCGGTCTTCTCGATCCCGCCGGCGAGGTCGAGCTCCGGCCGCCAGCCGAGCGCACGGATCTTCGCGGTGTCGACCGCGTAGCGCTGGTCGTGGCCGGGGCGCAGTCCGTTCACGGGGCGGATCAGCGAGTCGGCCTTGCGGCAGCAGGAGAGGATCATCGCGGTGAGCTCGCGGTTGGTGACCTCGGGCGTCTGGTTCGCGCCGATGTTGTACACCTCGCCCGCCGTGCCGCTGCGCAGCAGCAGGTGCAGCGCGCGGCAGTGGTCCTCGACGCGCAGCCAGTCGCGGATCTGCGTGCCGCCGTCGTAGAGCGGCAGCGGCTCGTCGTCGAGGGCGTTGGTGATGAAGACGGGAATCACCTTCTCGGGATACTGGAACGGCCCGTAGTTGTTGGTGCAGCGCGAGACGAGCACGTCCATGTCGTGGGTGTGGTGGAACGACAGGGCGATGTGGTCGCCGCCGGCCTTCGCGGCCGAGTACGGGCTCGACGGCCGCAGCATCGCGCTCTCGTCCGGGAAGCCGGGCCAGGCGACGTCGCCGTAGACCTCGTCGGTGCCGACCTGCAGGAAGCGCGCGCCGCGGTTCACCTGGCGCGCGGCCTCGAGCAGCACGTACACGCCGTAGACGTTGGTCTCGATGAACTCGCCCGCGCGCGCCTTGGTCGAGCGGTCGACGTGCGTCTCGGCGGCGAAGTTCACGATCCAGTCGGCGTCGGCCACGAGCTCTCGCGCGGTCTTCTCGTCGCGGATGTCGCCGCGCACGAAGCGGTAGTCCGGCGAGCTCGCCACGTCTGCCAGGTTGGCGAGGTTGCCAGCGTAGGTCAGCGCGTCGAGGTTCACCACGCGCACGTCCGGCTCTTCCGCGAGCAGCAGGCGCACGAAGTGCGAGCCGATGAAACCACAGCCGCCGGTGACCAGCACTCGCCTCATGCGCAGCTCATCGACGCGTCGCCGCGCGCCGCTTTAGGCCCGACTTAGTAGCCGCTCGGCAGCGCCAAGCCAGCGCGCTCGCTGCGCGCCGCCGGAACCAGCTCGAGCTCGAGCGGCGCGGCCTCGCCGCGCGCGGGCTTCTGCCTGCGACCGTAGGTGGTGGTGCGCTCGTACGGAGTGCGGCCGAGCTCGCGGATCAGCCGCTCGATCGTCTCGACCTCGACGTGGTCGCCGTGCTCGGAGCCTGCCGCCTTGCTGATCGACTCCTCCATCAGCGTGCCGCCGAAGTCGTTCGCGCCCGACATCAGGCCCACCTGGCCGAGCTTCAGCCCCATCTTCACCCAGGAGATCTGCACGTTCTTGATCCAGGGGCGCAGGAACAGCCGGCCCACGGCGAGGAGGCGCAGGTCCTCGGGCATGCTCGCGCCGGCGCGCGAGCCCTGCTCGTTGTAGAGCCGGGTCTTGTGGTGGATGAAGCCGAGCGGCACGAACTCGGTGAAGCCGCCGGTGCGCTTCTGGATGTCGCGCAGCCGCTCGAGGTGCGAGGAGATGTGCGCCGGCGTCTCGATGTGGCCGTACATCAAGGTCGAGCTGGAGCGCAGGCCGACCTCGTGCGCGGTGGTCACGATCTCCTGCCAGCGCTCGGTCATGAGCTTTCGCGGCGAGAGGATCTTGCGCACCTCGTCGTCGAGGATCTCCGCCGCCGTGCCCGGGATGGTGCCCAGCCCCTCGTCGCGCAGCATCACGAGATAGCCGCGGAGCGACATGCCGTCGGCGCGCTGGTGGCCGAAGTGGATCTCCTCGGGCGAGAACGCGTGGATGTGCAGCTCCGGCAGCTCGCGGTGGATCGCGCGCACGATCTCGCGGTACCAGAAGCCGTCCTTGTTGGGGTGGATGCCACCCTGGATGCACACCTCGGACGCGCCGCGTGCGACCGCCTCGTGACAGCGCGCGAGGATGTCGTCGAGCCCGCGGTCGTAGGCGTCCTCCTCGTGCTTGTGGCGCGCGAAGCCGCAGAAGCTGCAGCCGACGTAGCAGACGTTGGTGAAGTTGATGTTGCGGCAGACCACGTAGGAGACCTCGTCGCCCACGTCGTCGAAGCGCGCGGCGTCGGCCACGGCGCAGAGCGCCTGCAGGTCGCGGCCCAGGGCGCCGAGCAGCACCTCGGCGTCGGCGCGCGCGAGCTCGCGTCCCTCGAGCGCGCGCTCGAGCACGGCGCGCACGGGTGCGCTGGTCCCACGCAGAACGGTGTCAGAGAGAGGGGGCATGCACGGCTCCTTTGACGGGAAGGACGGGGTGAGGCCAGCCCGAGGCGTCGGTCACTGCGCGCAGGCAGTGCAGCAGCTCGGGCTCGAAGAAGTCGGGGCGCTCGGCGATGTACTCCGGGTACACGCAGAGCCGATCGCGCAGCTCGTAGCCGCCGGCCTCCGTGCGCGCGCGCAGCTCGTCGAGCTCGGGCCACGGCGCCTCGGGGTTGATGAAGTCGATCGTGAGCGGCGAGACGCCGCCCCAGTCGTTGATGCCGGCGCGCAGCAGCAGCTCGAGCGACGTGGGCGAGAGGTTCGGCGGCGCCTGCAGGTTCATCGCCGGCCCCAGCACGAGCCGCGCGATCGCGGTCGTCCCGGCCATCAGCACATCGCTCGGCATCGGCAGCTGCGCCATCGCCGTGCCGGGCTTCGGATGGAAGTTCTGCACGATGACTTCCTGGATGTGCCCGCCCTGCGCGTGGAGCTCGCGGATGGCGAAGAGGGTGTCGACGCGCTCGGCCGCGGTCTCGCCGATTCCGACCAGGATCCCGCTGGTGAACGGGATGCGCAGCTCCCCCGCGATGCGGGTCATCTCGATCCGCGCGCTCGGCTCCTTGTCGGGCGCGAAGTAGTGCGCCTCTCCGCGCTCGCGCAGCCGCGCGCTCGCGGTCTCGAGCATGAGCCCCATGCTGGCGTTGTACGGCCGCAAGGCCGCGAGCTCGTCGCGCGAGAGGATGCCCGCGTTCGAGTGCGGGAACAGACCTTCCTCGAGCGACGCCGCGCACGCGTCGACGAGATACTCGCTGGTGCGCGCGTAGCCGCGCTCGTGCAGCCAGGCGCGGTAGCCGCGGTAGGCGACCTCGGGCTTGTCGCCCAGGCAGAACAGCGCCTCGAGGCAGCCGTTCGCGCGCGCGCGGCGCGAGGTGTCGCGCACCTCGTGCAGCAGCCACGTCTTCGCGCGCGGCGAGTCGGGCTGCACCGCGAACGTGCAGTAGCCGCAGCGGTCGCGGCACAAGTTGGTGAGCGGAATGAACACGTTGCGCGAAACCGAGATCACGCGGCCGTGCCCGCGCAGCCCCGACTCCTGAGCAGCTTCGAGCAGAGGCTGGAGGATCGTCTCGGGCGCGCGCTCCAGCCGCTCCATGGCCGCGACTGCCGCCGCGCGCGGCAGCGGCTCGGCGTCGACCGCCTTCCGGATCTGCTCCAGGAGCTCGGCGCGGGGGGGCTCGCTCACGGGGAAGGAGGCTAACACCCGTCTCCGAGGGCCGACAAACTGACGCGGCGTCAGAGTTCAGCGGCGCGCGAAGCGCTCGATCCGCGCGAGGTAGGAGGCCGGAAAGCCCAGCTCGCGCGCGGGACGCAGGATGCGCTCGACGTAGGCCGGATCGGCTGGCGCCGCGCGCATGGCGGGGGCGATGTAGCAGAGCGCCGGCCGCAGCCCGCCGCCGAGCTGCTCCGCGAGCACGGCCTCTGGCAGGTAGACCTCGCCCAGCACCTGGTGCGCGTGGGCGTACAGCCGCTCGAGCTCGGCATGGGTCGCCGTCGCGAGCACCCCATACACCGCGCCGTCGCCACGGCGCACCAGGTTCGCGCGCGGGGCGATCTCGATGTCGAATCCCGGCAGCCGTGCTGGACGCCACTCCTCGGGCGCGAGCGCGACCTCGGCCAGCACGGCCCGGTTCATGTACGAGCCGTAGAAGAAGACCCAGACGCGGGGCGAGTCACTCACGCGCGAGGTCTGCGGCGCCGAGACAGCGCGGCTCCCACTCCGCCAGGCGTTTCTGCATCACGCGCACGGCCTCGGCGCTCTGGTCGACCAGGATGAAGCCGCGACCGAGCCGCGCCGCGGCCTCGCCGGTGGTGCCGCTGCCGGCAAAGAAGTCCAGCACGAGATCACCGGGGCGCGAGTGCACGGCGACGATGCGCGAGAGGATGCCGAGCGGCTTCTGCGTGGCGTAGCCGGTCCGCTCGCGGCCGTTGGTGGGCACGATCGTGTGCCACCACACGTCGGTCGGCGTCTTGCCGCGCGCGGCCTTCTCGGGGCCCACGAGGCCGGGCGCGGCGTACGGGATGCGCTCCATCGCGGCGAAGTCGAACGCGTAGCGCGCGGGGTCCACCGCGTACCACAGGATGGTGTCGTGCTTCGCGGGCCAACGGCGCTTCGTGCGCGCGCCGTAGTCGTAGGCCCAGACGATCTCGTTCATGAACGAGGCGCGGCCGAAGATCCGGTCGAGCAGCACCTTCACGTAGTGCGACTCGCGCGGGTCGAGGTGCACGAACAGCGAGCCGTCTTCCTTCAGCACGCGGCGCGCCTCGCGCAGCCGCGGCTCGAGGTACGCGGGCAGGTCGTCGAAGCGGTCGGAGAACTCGGACACGCCCACGACCTCGCTCGCGTAGCGCCTGCCGGCGAAGCCGGTGCGGTCGCCGCCTTCCGCGCCGGCCGCGCGGCGCGTGCGCAGGCGCGTGCGGCGCTGCGTACGGCCGGTGTTGAACGGCGGATCGACGTAGACGAGGCCGGCGAGCCCGTCGGGGAGCGCGCGCAGCACCTCGAGGTTCTCGCCCTTTACGATCCAGCGCACGTTCCTATCCTGCGCCGCGTGCCGGTCCGAGCCGTGCTCTTCGATCTGTTCGACACGCTGGTCGACATCCACATGGAACGCCTGCCGCTGGTCGAGATCGCCGGCCGGCGCATCCCGTCGACCTATGGGCTCTTGCATGCGGCGAGTGTGCACTGGCACGGGCTCGATTTCGATGCCTTCGCGGCCGCGCTCGGCGCGGTCGACCGCGAGGAGCGCGACGCGGCGCAGCGCGACCACCGCGAGTTCCCCACGATCGAGCGCTTCCGCCGGCTGGGCCAGGCGCTGGGGAAGCCGAGCGAGGAGATGGCCGAGCGACTCACGCGGCTGCACATGGCCGAGGTCGCCCGCAACGTGACCTTCCATGCGCACCACGCCGAGCTGCTCGCGCGCCTGCGCCGCGGCGTGAAGCTCGCGGTGTGCTCGAACTTCACCCACAGCGACACTGCGCGCGAGGTGCTGGCCAGCGCCGGGCTGCTCGAGCACTTCGACGCGGTGGTGATCTCGATGGACGTCGGTCTGCGCAAGCCGCGCGCGGAGATCTTCCAGGCCGCGCTCGACGCCGTCGGCGCAAAGCCCGAGGAGACGCTGCACGTGGGCGACAGCCTCGAAGCGGACGTCGGCGGCGCCGCGCAGCTCGGTATCCGGCCGGTGTGGATCACCCGCCGGGTCGCCGACCGCGAGGCCGCGCTGCGCGCCTTCACGGGGCCCGCGCCCGCGCACACGCTCGTCGACCTGGCCGAGCTCGAGCCGCTCGTCCTGCCTTAGCCGCGGAGCAGCGCCTCGAGCACGGCAACCTGGCGGTCCCAGTCGTAGTGACGCGCGATGAAGGCCGTGCCGGCCCGGCCGAGCTCGCTCCGCCGCGCGGGGTCGCGCAGCAAGGCCACACACGCGCGCGCCAATTCGTGCGGCCCCTCCGCCACCACCACGCCGTCCTCCTCGCCGCGCGCGCCCAGGCCTTCGAACCCTTCTGGGCTGGTGACCACCGGCACGCCGAGCGCGAGCGACTCGAGGATCTTGTTCTGCACCCCGCCCGCCACGCGCACCGGGCACAAACTCACCGCCGCGCGCTCGACGTAGGGCCGCACGTCGTCGACCGCGCCGGTCACGTTCACGCCGTT